>Ga0157371_10000027_pt1 | contig 269243 bp, 234 predicted proteins | sample C45metaG_FD_113462 | JGI IMG/M metagenome (GOLD analysis project Ga0157371, IMG submission 113462) | Corn rhizosphere microbial communities from Kellogg Biological Station, Michigan, USA - C4-5 metaG | ecosystem: Host-associated > Plants > Roots > Rhizosphere > Soil | place: USA: Michigan... | reverse complement strand
CTACCCGCTTTGGTATATCCAGGAAGTGGAGAATGTTCGTCCGGATGTTCGTATTGTAAACTTAAGCTTGTTTGATACGGATTGGTACATTAACGGTTTAAGACAAAAACAAAATGAATCGGCGCCATTGCCTATCACGATGAAACCTGAGCAATATGTACAGGGCGAAAGGGATGTAATGCCATACGATGATTACAAAATTGCAGGTAGTGTTGAGCTTAAAAACGTAGTTGATTTATTGTTATCAAACGATGAGAGCGATAAAGTACCGATGCAGGATGGAACAAAATCTAACTTCTTGCCAACTAAAAACCTTAAAATCACAGTAGATCCGCAGCAAGTAATCAGCACAGGAACAGTACCTGCAGCTGATGCTTCAAAAATTACTACCACAATGGATTGGAAGTTTAACAAAGGTTATGTTACTAAAGGAACTTTGGCCATGTTCGATATCCTTGCACATAACAACTGGAAACGTCCGATTTATTTCGCTTCTACTGTACCTTCTGAGCAATATAATGGTTTGGATAAATATTTATACAGTGAAGGTTTGGCCATGCGTTTATTACCGCTTAAAGCTGACACAACAGCATCTGAAGATAGACCAGAGCAATTGAACACGCCTGTTTTATATAATAATGTGATGACTAAATTTAAGTGGGGAAGTATGAAAACTGCTAAATATTTAGATCCGCAATCATCAGATGATACTTTCATTTTTACGAACCTCTTCAGTAGCTTAACCAACAGCTTAATTAAAGAAGGTAAAATTGCTGAAGCTAAAAAAGTAGTAGATAAATATTTCGCGGTAATGCCTGATAAATTCTTTGGCATCCGTACGGTTGTTGTGAAGTTCTATATGGCTGAAAACTTATATAAACTAGGAGAAACTGCCAGAGCGAATGATATTTTAGACAAATCTGGGGATTATATCAATAAGGAATTAAACTATCTGGCTGATATTTCACAATCAAAAGGTTTAACCGGATCTCAGAATATTCAAACCGGCTTATATTATCTGGACAGAATGATTAAAACCAGTAAAGCTGCAGGTCAGGATAAGTTGAGCGAGAAGCTGCAGAAAACATTCAACAACCTCGAAGGCCGTTTATCAATGTTCTTCCCACAACAAAGCCCGCAGTAATAAACGAATTTAAAAATAGCTTACAAAGCAGCTGCATTAATTTGTAGCTGCTTTTTTTTGCTTGCGCTCGTTTCTAACGAGCGCAGTAATAGCCTTACGATTTCATCGTAAAAGATGATATAAATTTAAATTTAGGATATAAGTCGTAAATATGACCAACTATCTATATGCTCGTTGGAACAAGCATGAGCAATTATGATTTTTCTGAATAAATAAATATTTTTATTAAATGTCAGATCAATACCAAGCAAGAGATCCGGAAGGCATCTATTTTTTAACTTTTACGATTGTAGATTGGGTAGATATATTCACCCGATCATCGTATAAAGAAATTATTATTAATTCACTAAAACACTGCCAATCCAACACAGGGTTAACACTTTACGCCTATTGCATGATGACCAACCACATACATCTCATTGCCTCTGCGAGTGGAGATGTAAAGCTTTTTGAAATTATTAGAGATTTTAAAAAGTTTACGAATAGGGCGATTATCAAAGAGATTACTTCAGGAAATGAAAGCAGGAAAAAGTGGCTGCTAAATAAATTTGAATTTGCAGGCAAATACTTGACAAGAATTGAGAATTATAAGGTTTGGCAAGATGGTTACCATGCTATTGAATTAATCAGTCGAGATTTTACATTTCAAAAGCTAAATTACATTCATCAAAATCCAGTTAGAGCTGGAATTGTATCAGAGCCCGAACATTATATTTATAGTTCCGCGACTAATTATCATGGGCTTAGAGGACTAATAGAAATTGAATTACTAGACATTGATTAATATTTATTGAATGCTTGCGCTCGTTTCGAGTGCAGCAATTGCTTTACGATATAATCGTAAAGCAAGCTAAAGATATTGATAACTAACACCGTAAAATACGGTATCCTATTTACACGCTCGTTAGAAACGAGCGTGAGCGCGCAAAAAAAAATCCCATTCAGCATTGCCAAACAGGATTCAAATTTATTTTAGTTAATGATTATTCGTTTACTACACCCATCGCACAGAATTTATCAATTCGTTGTTCGATCAGCTTATCCGTTTTTAATTTACCTAAAGCAGTTAAATCTTTAACGATATACTCTTTTAATGTTTTACCCATCAATTCCGGATCCTGGTGTGCACCACCAAGCGGCTCAGGAATGATGCCATCGATTAGTTTGTTGCCAAACATATCATCAGAAGTCAATTTCAAACATTCAGCAGCTTTCTCTTTAAAATCCCAGCTTCTCCATAAAATAGATGAACAAGATTCCGGAGAAATTACAGAGTACCAGGTATGCTCTAACATATAAACTTTATCGCCGATACCGATGCCCAAAGCACCACCCGAAGCACCTTCACCTACAACAATGCAAATAATTGGCACGCGCAGAATAGACATTTCCAATAAGTTTCTGGCAATAGCTTCACCTTGTCCACGCTCTTCTGCCTCTAAACCAGGGTAAGCACCCATCGTATCGATAAAAGAGACAACCGGTTTATTGAATTTTTCAGCCAAACGCATTAAACGCAATGCTTTACGGTAACCTTCCGGGTTGGCCATACCGAAATTACGAAACTGACGCTCTTTGGTGTTTTTACCTTTCTGGTGACCGATAACCATTACTGTTTGACCATTGATGGAAGCAAAACCACCGATAATCGCCTTGTCATCCTTAACCGTTCTATCGCCATGCATCTCGATAAAATCATCGCAGATCATGTTAATATAATCAAGGGTTTGTGGACGATCTGGGTGACGGCTCATCTGAACCTTGTTCCAACCGGTTAAATTTTTATATAAGTTATTGGTAGTTTCATCTAATTTACCATCAAGCTCGTCTAAAGTGGCAGACATATCTACCTTAGTTTTTTCGGCAACTTGCTTAACCTTTTCTATCTGCTGAACTAAATCTGCAATAGGTTTTTCAAAATCGAATGATGTTTTTATTTGCTGCATAATTGAACCACAAAAATAAGTAATTATTTTTAGTTTGTAACCAACAGTTTTTCGTTTACGTTTTTGGAGGGGAATTGCTTTGGCTTTACAGGTAAAAGACCGCTGTAAATACGATTTATTTCTTTTTTTGGAAAGCAATTGCAGTGGCACTTTGGTTGGGTTCCGTCCTGCTCTCCCTCCAGCCACGAAAAGTGGCATCCGTACGATCAGGTTTATTTTATTCTGGTTTCTGCATTATGCGGGGTTTCCATGCCACCGCCCTAACCTACCTAGCCCTGATTGCAATGGAAAGCACGCAAGCGAAGTATCCCGATTCATCGGGACGGACTTACAATGCAAAGCAGGACGAACGATAATTATTGTTCTTCAACTGCGCCCAATAAACCTAAAATAGTTGACAAATTAATAGCAATGTGCATAGGAATTTGTCAACTCTAATTTTTTAGAACTTAGCGGCCTCGCCTGCTTTTGGCAATGCTTTTTTGATAAACTTACGGATATGGTTATTGGCCGTTTTCAGATCATCCTTACGTAAATACATCATGTGTCCGCTACGGTAACCTTCCCAGCTCATACGGTCTTGCAATTTACCAGCTGCATCTAACTGCCATATACTGTATTTGGCATTAAAATAATCGCAGGCTCCATCGTAATAGCCCGATTGCACCAATAAATGTAGATACGGGTTTTGTGCCATCGCCTGGCGGAGATTATCTCCGGTCTGATCTCCGGATTTATCCCATGGATAAACTGAACCGAACATATTGTATTTCAAATCGGTTTTATAATTCAGCTCGTTGCGGATGTACATATTGATAGCTGGTGTAAAAGAATGCAACCAGGAAGTTAGTTCTGCATTATAATCAGGCGCTTCTCCGGCACCCATTTTATCTATGCCACGATAGCGCGAATCTAACCTCCCAACAGTAAACCCTTTATCTCTTAATAGTTCTTTCCAAAAGAAATCGGTTGGTACATTAAGGTTATAATCTAAAATTACTTTTTCTGAAAGACCTGAGTAACGTGCCATTTTTACGGCAATGCCTTTCTTTTTATCAGCACTCAACATTCCTCCCTGCGAAATGGCCGGAATCAGCTCATTAATGGTAAAACTTTCTACTTCAGGGAGCATGGCGGTTAAATCTTTGCTTTGTAAATCGGCTGCCAAAGCCTTATGGTACCAGGCTGTAGCAGCGAAATACGGTAAGCGCAAAGCTGCATCAACAGGCCCGCTACGCTCAATACCGAGTTCGGTTGGCGAAACCAATATCACACCGTTTAAATACATCCATTGACTGTTTTGCAGTTCTAAAGCTAAGCCTGAGACACGGGTGGTACCGTAACTTTCGCCGATTAAAAACTTTGGCGAAGCCCATCGGTTATTCCGGGTTACAAAAGTATTGATCCACTCGGCCAGGTATTTAATATCGGCCCTTACACCAAAGAATTTATTGGTTGGAATATCTTTGCTCACCGCTCTGGAATAGCCTGTGTTAACCGGATCGATGTATACAATATCTGCCACATCTAAAATAGAATACGGATTTTCTTTATAACCGTAAGGCTGTAAAGGATAACCTTCATCATCAATATTCAGCACTACCGGACCGGTATAGGCAATGTGCATCCAAACCGAAGCAGAACCTGGTCCACCGTTAAAAGAAATTACCAAGGGTCTTTTATCGCGGTTTTGTATATCGCTGCGTTCATAATAGGTATAAAACAAACCGGCTATGGGTTGCCCATCTTCGTCCCAAACCGGTAATGTACCAGTAGTGGCTTTATATGGAACGGCTTTTCCATCAATCGTTACTGAATGATTGGTGATTACCGAGCTTTCTACTTTTATGTTTCTTTCGTTTGATGATGATTTGGGTTCATCTTTAACGGTAACCTGTGTGGTGGTTACCGTTTCTTTTGACTGACTCTTTTTTGGCGTTTGTTGTGCATGTACAAAAAAACCTGCACACAAAAAGGTGGTAAGTATAAATCTGAATTTCATTTAAAGTTTGGTTTGATCTATAAATATCAAATTAATGCACCGTTAATCAAAAAACCGATTAGAAATGTTACCATAAAAAACCCAGCAAAGCTTTTGGCAATGCCGGTTCTGCAAAAAAAGCTGCAATAAAGCAGTAGGTCTTATTATTTTATCAATTAAATCAAAACGGCTTCTGCACTTGCTGACACTGCGATAGCGAATTTAATGTTTTAAATATCAGATCTTTACAATAAATACCACACAAACGTTTGCTATAAATCAGATCACATAAAAAGGCCGACAATGCATGCTGCACTGCCGGCCAGGTATAAATCGGGATGATTTATTTTATTTATCCCACCAAACCCTGCCAGTGAGGTTGTCACCCCCAGGTACAGCCGAAGAGGCTGCTTTGTAATTAGCGTTATTTTTGGCCGCTTCTTCAACCGGGTATGGGAAACGGCGTGGAATGGTACCATTGGTGGCATTACCTGGATAAACCACTGGGGTTAAAGCCGGAAATCCTGACCGACGCCAGTTAGACCATGTTTCATAAAAATCGAGCATGGTACAGGTATGCAACCAATATTGGGTATTGATCATTTCTAAACCATTGGTAGCAACGTAAGGATTGGCAGCAGCATAAGCGTCAGCTATTGTACCCGAAATGGCTAAACTTGCATCATACTGCGATAAGAAAGTGATACCTGCAGATAATCCACTGGCATAATGAGTAGCAGCTGAACCGCCTATTGCCCATCTTTGCGCGGCCTCCGCCAATAAAAGTTCGCTTTCGGTATAGGTTAAAATAAATGTAACGCCGTCTTTTTTAATCATTGCCGGATTTGGCGAAGAGTAAGCCGGAAATGTGGTGTAAGAAGCATCTTGCCGAACATCTCTGCCTGCTATACCACTCAGGTCTTTTCCATTAGGCATTCCTTTTTGCAGAAGCGGATCGGCACTGTAATTGGGGTTTTGTGTTTTACTGTTTTCATCCAGATAAAGGCCTGTAACGGCAACTTTTGCTAAACGCGGGTCGTTTGCTGTTTTTAATTTATTAATGAAAGTTTGCGACCATTTAACATAATAGTTTTCCTGACCACCATCGCCCGATAATACCTGGCTATTTCTATTTTGCGTTACCCTTGCACCAGATACATCATGTTTAACAAAAGCATTATCATCATTACTGAGCATGGTTTTACCGATCACTTTTTGGGCGTAGGCTTTGGCTGTGTTTTCATCCACTTTGGTTAAACGCATGGCAATACGCAACAGCAATGTATTTCCGAACATTTTCCATTTGTTGATATCACCTTTATAAATGGCATCGCCGGTAACTTTATCACCATTTACATCCAATGCATTGGTGGCTTCTTCTACTTCTTTTAATAAATCGGCATAAATGGCTTGTTGTTTATCATATTTTGGGGCCAGATTACCGGTATAATAACCTTGTCCTGCTTCAGAATAAGGTGCATCGCCATACAGATCGGTAATACGTTCAAAAATCAGTGCTTTCCACAAACGGGCCACCTGGCGTACGTTATTATATTTAGGTAATCCCTTTGTAAATTCAACAATATCTACAATTGGTTTAACCTGCTCTACATAAGCACCTACAGTGGTGCTGCCCCAGTATGCTGCAGTATAACCTTCATTCAATAAATATTTATCACCCGCCCAATAACTTACCACAGTAGAAAGTCCCTGCATCATGGTAGAAGAATAGATTAAATTTCCCCTCCAGGTATCGTAAGCGAAATCGATACTGCCGGTATAGGTAAGCTGAGCAGTGGTTAACGTATAATTGGGATCAAAAGTTGCTGCGCCATAAGCAGATGGGTTGGTATTGATATCCTCGAAATTTTTGGTACAAGCCGAGATCATTAACATGCCGGTACAAAGTAACAGGCTATATTTTTTTAATATGTTCGTTTTCATTGTTTTGTCTGTTTAAAATTTAAAGCTTCACACTAAGGTTTACACCAAATGTTCTAACCGGAGGTACACCACCCAGTTCCAATCCCGGAAAGGTTGCATTATAACTCGATTCAGGATCGATATTATCCGTTTTTTTCATCAGGATAAACAGGTTCCTGCCTACAAGACTCACATTTAAGCCATGTATTTTGTTGTTGAACATTTTTGCAGGAAAATTATAACCCAGGGTCATCTGCCTGAACTTGATGAAACTTGCATCCTGCACAAATTTATTAGACACATTATCTGCCGATAGCTGATAGTAAGTTGCGGCCGTGTTACCCAATGCCTCGCGGTTTTCGAGCGTAGCCTGGTGTAAACCAAAAACATAACCATAATAATCAGTTGCAGAGAATACTTTTCCACCCCATTTACCATCAATCAAAAAAGATAGGGTTGCACCTTTATAATTAAACTCGTTATTCCAGCCTGCAAACCATTTATTATATGCAGAACCATAAGCAACCAGATCACCACGCTGTGGGGCGTTATTTGCACCCAGCATAATATTTCCTGAAGCATCATATTTATAATCGTAAGCCATTACCTGAGAGGCGGCTTTGCCCGGGATATTCTGTAAAAAGCCAACGCCAGATCTTGAAGTGGCAATAAGATTTGAGGTAACACCATCAGCAAGTGAGATTACTTTATTGTCGTTATACGATCCATTCAAAGAAGAAGTCCATACTAAATCTTTGTTTTTTATCACCTGACCCGATAACAACAGCTCTACTCCTTTATTTTGAATTTTACCAGAATTTAAAACCGCACCACTATAACCAGTCGATGTAGATGTGGTTACAAACGTGATTTCATCTTTAGATATTTTTTTGTACCAGGTAAAATCGAGGTTTAAACGATCTCCGAAGAAGCGCATTTCCGTTCCGATCTCCAATTCTGATGCTTTTGAAGCTTTTAATGCAGAATTAGGAATATTTACGTTGGAAATGGTACCCAATGGCAATCCGTTTAAAACCTCACTTCTTAAACTATAGGTTAACAAAGTTTGATAAGGATCTGTGGCCTGACCAACTACTGCATAACCTGCCCTAACTTTACCAAAGCTTAAGAATGATGGTTTCCAAAGTTCTGAGAAAACAAATGAACCGCTAATGGAAGGATAAACCACATTTAACTTATTGTCTTTACCAGGCGTTGCCAGTGTAGAAAACCAGTCGGTACGTCCGCTACCTGTTAAATATAAAATATCTTTATAGGCAAGTTCAAGTGTACCATATACCGATTGTGTTTCGGCTTCGGATGCGACATACGCCACCGATTTATTTTTAGCGTTAAGAATATTATAAACGCCGGAAACGGCGAAATCGGCACCGCTATTGGTGGTTTGCGTTACATTTGTTCTACGGTAACTCGCACCGATATTTGGAGTAACAGAGAAATCTTCATCTACTTTAAAAGGCTTGCCGATTAATACATCGACGTTAACATCTGCAAATTTGGTGGCCTGCTCAACAATTTTACCGGGCGCATAATAAGCTGTACCTGATGGAACTACATTTTTATAGGTGTCGTTATAAGCATCGCGACCAGCACGACCTTGTACAAACAAACCATTATCAAAAGTATAACGGGCATTAAAAGAGCTAATCAAACGATCGCGTTTGGTATCGTTTACGAATTCGTTTGCCGCAAACCAGGGGTTGGTTGCATAAGCATTGCCTTTATTGTACTGAATTTCATTTCCATTGGCATCTTTCCATGGATCGAGGTTTTTTACGCTTACACTGGTTGGTAAAAATGCCACGTTATAATTGGCATTACCTGCACCATCTGATACCATCGGTCTGTTTTTAGCCTGCTCTAAAATATAGTTCATGCGAGCATCAATGGTCAACCTTTTAATTGGGTTAAAAGTACCGACCAGGTTAAAAGATTGTCTGTTTAAGCCAGAATTTGGCACAACTGAATTGTTATGTACATCGTTGGCAGATAAACGGATGGTACCACCATCAAAACTTTTGTTTAAAGCAAGGGTATTAGACCATGTGCCCCCTGTGCGGTAAAAATCTTCAATATTATTTTTCTGCGCAGAATATGGTCTGCTTATCCCGTCAAACTGAATCACGTTAGAACCGTCTAATTTTGCTCCCCAGCTAGATCCGCCTACCTGTGCAGCAGCTGCTGCATCAATTGGCTTTACCCCATTGGCGCCCTGTCCGTAAACATATTGCCAATTGGTTCTGTCCATTACCTGTTCTGCAACATAATTGGAATTAAGTTCGATGCTGTTGCCCTTTCCACTTTTAGTGGTGATCAAAATTACCCCGGCTTTTGCACGATAACCGTATAAGGCCGCTGCAGCGGCACCTTTTAACACCGAAATACTTTCAATATCATCTGGATTCAAGTTCCCAACGGCATCTCCTAAATCAGGTGCGTTATCATATTGACTACCTGAGTTCCCATTACCATTCAGGTTATTTAAACCCACTGGTTTATTCTCCATGGGTACACCGTTAATTACATATAAAGGCTGGTTGGTTTGACTTAAACTGGAAACCCCACGGATGGTTACGCTGGTTGCCGCGCCCACACCACCTGATGTTGAGCTAATATCTAAACCAGCCACTTTACCTACTAACGAGTTGGCCACATTATTTTCCCTGGCCTGGGTTAAGGTTTCGCCACTTACCTGCGTAACCGAATAGCCTAAAGCCCTTCTTTCTTTTTTAATACCCAAAGCCGTAACTACCACATCGGTAAGCTGTTTGGTATCTTCCGTTAAAACGATAGTAATGCTGGTCTGTGAGCCTATACCTACTTCTTTGGTTTGAAAACCTGCATAAGAAACCACCAAAACTGCATTTTCCGGGGCATTAAGAGAAAATTTACCATTAATATCGGTAGATGTACCTATTCCTGTTCCTTTAACCCTCACGCTGGCTCCCGGCAAAGTACCGCCAAGCGCATCTTTTACTGTTCCGGAAATGGGGACTTCTTTATTTTTGCTAATGACAATTAAGCCGCCATCAGAAACAGAATATTTCAGGTTGGTTCTGTTTAAAATGGCTGCCAAAACATCGGTAACCAAAGTATTGGTTACAGTAATACTTATATCCTTATTTACGGGAACGTAGGAAGAGCTGTAAACAAAATGGTAACTGCTTTGCTGCTCAATAATCTGTAAAACCCTGGCCAGTTTTGTTTTCTTAACATCCAGTGAAATTTTTTCCTGCGAAAAAACCGATGCAGAAACATTAAGGCAGGTAATGAAAACCATAATACAGGCTAGTTTCATTAGCATAATGAATTTTAGGAGCGCTTTATATTTTGGGCGCCCTTGCAGTAAGTAATAATAAATCATATTTTTGTTTTTTTGGTTGCATAAGTTCTTGGCAGCAATCTGTTTGCGCATAAACTGCCATTAATTGATCAAAAAAGAAATTCAAGAGGGCGGTGCTCCAACACCGTCCTTTTTTTCTTCCTATTTTGAGATAATTACCTGTTTTCCCTTTATCTCATATTTAAAATTATTTTCGGTTGCTTTTAATGCATGTAATACTTCTTCAATGGTCTCATTGGTAATGGTTGCCGTAAAACGGTATTTCTCAAGCGTCGGGTCAGTGAAACTGATTTCAACATTGTACCATTTCTCCAGCACATTTTTGATCTCGCTAAAATCCTGATCGTAAATTTCGATCCGGTTTTGTGTCCACGCGGTTTCAACAATAGTGCTGTCCTTTATTTTGGTGTAATGGTTAATGGTAATTTCGGGCTGTGGTGCTGCAGGTTTGACCAATTTATTCTTTTGCTGCGGAGCTACGCTTTTGTAAAACGTAACCTTCTGACTTGGCTTTAAAGTAATTACACCGCCATTTCCGTTTACGCCTTCCATGGTAATTAAACCGCGAATCAAAGTGGCTTCTGAGCTGATTTCATCCGGATAAGCTTTTACATTAAAAGCGGTACCCAGTACATTGATGTTAAAATCGTTGGTATGTACTTTAAAAGGTTTTTCCTTATTATGTTTCACATCAAAAAACGCCTCACCTGTTAAAGTAACTTCGCGGTATTTATCATTAAAATCTTTAGCAATGGTTAAAATACTCATGGCATTTAACAGCACAGAGGTGCCATCAGGCAACATAATTTTTTTACGTTCACCATTTTTTGTAGCGAAAGTGTAAACATCGGGTACTACGTTATTTGTACCTGTACTTTTATAATAGGTGTTATAAATTAAAACCCCACCAAGCACCAAAATTATGGCAGCGGCAATTTTTAACCATAAATAACGCTGTAGTTTAAGGACTTTTTCTTCAGTGGCAGGAAACATATTTTCTTTAAATTGTTCTACCTGCTTAACCAGCGGGCGTTTGTTACCGCTCAATATCACATAAAGTTTTTTTGCCTCTGCAATTACCGCTTCCTGTTCGGGGTGTGCATTAATGTATTTCTCCCAATATCCAATGCATAGCTTATCTGTTCCAGCGCAGTATTGCTGGAAAGTGCTGTCAACAAGAAAGTCTTCTGCATTGAATTTACTTCTATCAACCATTCTTTTTGCCTTTTATATAACAGTGCCCAAAAGCTTTATTTTTTCCTAAGGAAATTTTAACTTTTTTTTAACATGACGAAATATATGCCCTGAATGCCAGCAGAATGAAGAAATTTAATTTGTAATAATATGGATTTTGAGGTTAAAAAGGCTGATTTCTCAGGCTTGAAAATAGTTAAGCACATTTTTTGGAAAGCAAGAACAGAAGCATTTAGCAAAAAATGTTCCTGCTTTTCGCTTGTAGTCCCGATTAGAAAAAAATCGGGAGCTACCGCTGCAATCAGGTTTAGATGGCCCAGGCTGTATTACTATTGAGGAGTGCAGGGTGCAGACGATTAGGCCGCCAAGGACTACAAACTTAATTCCCTAAACCCGGTAGTAACGGAAATCCTTTTTATTGCCTATAATCATGATTAAAGTATACTTATTGCCTGTAGCGTTAAATTGCAATAAAAAGATTGGAGTGCATAACGGGGCTACAGTCCCCACGGAGACACGAATGTTCGTTTCCAAAACAAAAATATCCCTAAATAAACTACGTTTTAGCAGGAAAAATTTAGAAAATTTTTCTGTCAATTAGATTTCTCCACTGCGGTCGAAATGACGAAACTAAAATTATGCATTAAATTCCTTTCTCAGGATTTTAAGGGCATCATAAATGGTATTGTAGGCCGTTTTTATCGTCTGGTTGCTCTGTTCGGCAATCTGCTCGTAACTTAAGCCTTCAAAAAACTTTAAATGGATCAGTTGTTTCTGGCGAAAAGTGAGTTTTTCCAATGCATTTTTGAGTTGGTGCTGTACCAGTTCGTCGCTTTGCACCTTTACAATAAATTCTTCGTAGCTCATCTCCATCCAATCGCCATCTGCACCTGCATTAAAAAGGGCATCATTAATTTTACGCTTTCTTTCGAGAATCCTGAGCAATTTCCGTTTTAAGAAGGTGCGCAGGTAAGCTTCAACATTGTCAACCCGGATTAAACTTTCATGCTTTTCCCATACAGTGGTAAAAACGAGGTCGGTGGCTTCACTGGCCGTATCGGCATCGGCACAAACCCTGATCCCGAAATTAACCAATGGATAATAAAGTGCCGTATAGAGATCAAAAAATGCATCTTTATCGCCAGTCCGTAATCGTTCCCATAATAAATGATGCGCTAATTTGTTATCCATTAAGTTGTTAGTTGTTATCGCAATATTAACTAAAAACAATAAGATTATTACTAAGTTTCAGTTCGTGCAACACGAACTGAGTTGAAATTTAGACCTCGCAGGTTTTTAAACAGCGTAACCCTCAATGAGACCATTGAAAAACAATATAAGCCACGAATTGAACCTGCGGGGTCTGTAATTTATTTTAAAGCTACGCTACTAAAAATATGATATTCACCAGGCGCCAACGTTTTCGTATACGTACTGCCCGAAAAGTTAACACCATTTCCAACCGCATCGATCCAGGTTCCAGCCGATCCGAAATCGATATTTGCCGTTTGGCTCACCACATCAAAATTACCTACAACCACAACAGTATTGCTCCCTTCGGTTAACTTGATGTATTTAACGCCTCCCGCCAGGTTATAAGTTGAATTGCCTGAATTAAAAATGCTGTTATTCTTTTTCAATTTGATAAATTTAGCGTAGGCATTGTACAGGGCTTTACGGTTTGGATCAGTATAATAATCCCATTTAATTGGCTTTTCGCCTGTTCTACCATTAAAATCGATGTTGATATCATAACCCAGTTCTCCGAATTGCCAAACCATTTTCGGTCCGGGTATACTGAACAAAAATGCTGCTGCAAGTTCTTCTCTTTTTAAGGAAGTGGCCAGGTTTCCTTTAATCACATAACTGCCTAAAGCATTTCCATAAGTGATATTTTTAAAGTTCAGACGTTCCTCGTCGTGACTTTCACCATAGGTAACCAGACCATCAGACCTGGTGAAGCCATGATTGGCATAAAAGCCCCACTGAAAATTGGAATTATCCAGCCAGCCCATTGTGGCCTCGTTCATATTGTAATTGAGGTTATTCCAAAGCATCATACCGTCATCAGCCAATACCTTTTCTTCTGATTCTTCGGCAAAATGTTCTAAAATCACATAAAAATTAGGGTCTAAGCTTTTAATGTAGCCATTATAGTCTTTCCAGATGGCGATACGACCAGCATCGTATAACCTGAACTGTGTATCATCTGTTGATTGTTTCTGTGTAAATCCTTTTGACAGATCAAAACGAAAACCATCAATTTTATATTGCTGCATCCAAAACTTCATCACGTCTTTCGAGAATTTTTTAGTCGCCGAACTTTCATGGTTAAAATCGTAACCTACATTAAATGGATGTTTAGCATCAACATTAAACCATGGGCTGTTTGCAGTAGGTTTTGAGCCATCGAAATACAATTGCACCATAGGCGATTGACCAAAAGAGTGATTTAATACCATATCCATAATTACGGCTATTCCGCGGCCATGGCATTCATCGATGAAGTTTTGCAGAGCGGTTTTAGTACCATAATACTTATCGGGGGCAAAGTAAAAAGAAGGATTATAACCCCAGCTTAAATTTCCCTCAAATTCATTTACCGGCATTAACTCAATAGCATTGATACCCAAACCAGTTAAATAATCGAGTTTGGCCAAGGTTGATGCATAATTATGATCGGAGGTAAAATCGCGGATCAGCAATTCATAAATCACCAGGTTATTTTTATCTGGACGCGTAAAGCCGCTATTCTTCCAGGTATAAACGGGTTGATTGGCCTGCATCACACTCACAATTCCTGTAGTTTTACCTGTTGGGTAAGCTTTTAAGTTTGGGTAAGTCGCCGCAGAAATATATTGATCATTATCCGGATCAAGCACTTTTTCGCAATAGGGATCGGCTACTTTCAGGCTTCCATCTACATAAAACTGATAGGCATATTCTGTAGCTGGGTTTAAATTATCAACCTGGATCCACCAGTAATTTCCATCGGTTGTGTTTCTCATCGGTGTTGCGCTGGTTGACCAATTGTTAAATTCGCCGATCAGTGCAACCGATTTTTTACCGGGCGAGTACAAGGTCACAATGGCCGATGTCCCATTATTGATAAACGCGACACCATCTTTGGCTCCTGCAGGCAGATCAGCTTTTTGATCAGTTGGCGCAGGTTCTAAAACACCATCTGATGCTTTTTTACAGGCCGTACTACATATTATTACTAATAGTAAAAGGTAAACAATGGTTTTGACTCTTTTTGTTTCGTACACACACGAAACAAGGTGGTTAATTATTCTTTTCATTTGGTTAGGATTATTATTGGTTTTACCACAGAGAACACCGAGTTATCACGGAGCGCACTGAAAATAAATATTTTATGTACCTCGGTCTGTGTCCCCACAGGCCGAAATATGAATAATGGTCTGTGAGGACACAGACCATAGAGTAGTGTTTTAGACCGATCTATTTTCTTCTACTTCCAGTTTGGAAGTTAAAACTTCATCTGCTTTCTTTGGTTCACGGATAAATAAATAACAGATTATTGCCGCTAAAATCATCAATCCACCGCCTAATTGTACCGCCAAAAGCCTGTCGTTATTGAGCACATTACGCATAAGCCACCCAAAACCAAGCGAAGCAATAATTTCTGGCAATACAATAAAGAAGTTGAAAATCCCCATGTAAATCCCGATTTTATCTTTAGGCAGCGATCCGCTTAACATAGCATAAGGCATAGAAAGGATACTGGCCCAGGCAATACCCACGCCTGTCATGCATAAATACAGCATATTTTTATCGTGCACCCAGGCCACACTGATCAAACCGATTGCTCCGCAGATTAAACAAAGGGAATGGGTGGTTTTGCGGCCCAATGTATCGGCAATTTTTGGTAGTACCAGGGCAAACAGAAAAGTAATTACACTGTAATAAGCGAGTGTTAAACTGCCAAAATCTGCACCATGTGCATAAACCGGATCAGCAGCATCTTTACCGCCAAAAACATTAACAGCAACGGCTGTAGTGTAATAAAACCACATTAAAAATAAACCTGGCCAGGTAAAAAACTGAACCAGGGAAACAATCTGCATCCTTTTTGGCATATTCCTCAAGGCATGAAAAATCTCTCTTGCACCACCACCAAAACCTTTATTGCTTTCTTTTACTTTTTCTTTGAAATCTACATCCTGAGGCGGGTATTCTTTAGTGGTAAGCACCGTCCATAATACTGCAGCGAAAAAGAAAAATGCACCGATATAAAAAGAAAATTTTACATTTTCGGGGATATTACCTTGCGCTGCCGTATTAGTTAAATGGAAAACATTGTTCATGATCCAGGGCAAGGCTGATGCAACACTCCCACCCAAACCAATCATCATACTCTGCATAATAAAACCACGGTTCACCTGGCTATCAGGCAATTTATCAGTAACAAAAGCGCGGAAAGGTTCCATGGCAATGTTTCCAAAAACATCCAGAATCCAAAGCAGTCCGGCTGCCATCCACAATACACTGCTATGTGGCATAAAGATTAAGGCAATACTACTTACAATAGCTCCAAGCATAAAATAAGGTCTTCTTCTCCCCCATTTTGGATGCCAGGTACGGTCGCTCAGGTAACCAATAACAGGCTGAACGAGCAATCCGGTTAAAGGTGCTGCCAAAAACAATAATGGAACCTGATCGGGATTGGCGCCCAGGTTTTCGTAAATACGCCCCATATTGGCCCTTTGTAAATCCCAACCGAACTGGATCCCGAAAAAACCAACGCTCATGTTGATGATCTGTGCGAGTGTTAATTTGGGGTTCTCGAATATTGTTTTTAACGTCATTATATCTGGTTTAGTTTGTAACCGCAAAGGGCACAGAGGCAAAGAGACATAAAGTGGAAATTAAAATACGACCTCTGCTTCCTTTGCGCCACACTTAGCGTTCTTTGCGGTTAATTCATTGTTCTTAAAATTCTATCACCTGTGCACTAACCGGTGCCAGGGTTACTGGAATGCTTGTTCCTGCGGGAATATTTAATTTTTTACCTGTTAACAGCTCGGTAACGGGCGATGAACTTTTAACCTTTAAAATCTCCTCTGGGATTTGAATGTTGGCAGTTAAAGCTTCTGTTCGATTAAAATTGGCCACGATCAATAGACGTTGTTTACCTGAATAACGGATAAAAGCGTACATGCGCTTATTCATATTGCCGGTAGCTGGCACTTCATAAATTCTGCCATTAATTACAGCATCACTTGTTGTGGTTACTTTTAATAATTGCTTATAATAAGCCCTTAGATTTTGCTGTGCAGCATTTAATTTATGGCCATCAAATAAGCCGCCGTTCATCCATTTCTGGTGATTCGGAACGCCCCAATAATCGAAAATGGTGGTCCTATTATCGTCCTCACCAAAACCCTCTTGCCCTTTTCCCGGTTCGCCAACTTCCTGACCAAAATAAAGCATCACCGGACCACCACCTAAAGTTGCCGTAACTACCATTGCAGGTAGAGCCAGTTCGGCCTTGCCTGCAAATCCTGCAGATGCGATGCGTTCTTCATCATGGTTTTCCAAAAAGCGTAACATGCGTTGGCCAAAACCAGCACTCTCTTTCTGCCAAACGAAACTAATATCTTTTACATCTGCGTTTGGTTCATTCCTGACCAATCTTTTTAAACCATCATATAAACCTACCTTATCGTACAGGTAATCGAATTTACCTTCGTCTAAATATTGTTTGTACACTTGTGGAATATAGGCTTCTCCGATAAAAATTAAATCAGGATTCACTTTTTTAACCTGAGGAATGACCCAGTTCCAAAATGCAATAGGAACCATTTCGGCCATATCACATCTGAAACCATCAATCCCTTTATTGGTCCAAAAGGTTAAAATATCACGCATTTTTAGCCAAACCGGTGGAATGGGATCGAAATATTTTTTCTCCCCATTTTGATAATCTACTCCATAATTTAACTTGATGGTTTCGTACCAATCATCGTATTTAGGCTGAGCAGAAAACACATTGTTCCCAGTTGCTTTTGCTGGATTCTCTTTAAACTTTGCATCCTGAAGTGCCGAAAGTGGTGTTTTTTGCCCATTTGCAGGAACCACCAAAGCCTGACCAGGTATATAATAAAAATCGTTTTTAGGGCTAAATGCTTTGGTTACCTCATCCTGTGCCCCAAAATCAACTACGCCATCCGGTTTTGAATAAGAATGGTAACTCCTGGCGACATGGTTGGGTACAAAATCGATCAAAATTTTTAAGTTTTTGGCATGTGTTCTTTTAATCAAAGCCTCAAATTCATCCATCCTGTTTTTAACATCAACAGCTAAATCAGGATCCACATCATAATAATCACGGATGGCATAAGGCGAACCTGCCCTGCCTTTTACCACATCAGCATCATCAACCTTAATTCCGTAAGCAGAATAATCGGTTAGGCTGGCGTGTGCAATGGCTCCTGTATACCAAACGTAATTTACATGGAGTTCTTTTATACCATCTAAAGCTTTATCGGTAATATCGTTAAACTTGCCAGAACCATTTTGTTCGATGGTTCCGTAAGGTGTATTAGTAGTATTTTTATTCCCGAACAAACGGGGCAGTAACTGATATATAACGATCTGTTTATCGTTCATTTTTGTACGCTTTTTTTGTGCAAAAGATGGTATAGAGAGTATTATAAAGGTAAAAAAAAGTGTAAATAGCCACTCTTTATTACTTCCAAATACGGATAAGCTTTGAGCAGAATAACATCTTCCATCAGATAAAGTTTTAGATTTTAACCCTCTACCCTCAACCTTTACACCCTTTACCTTTCTCATACCAACTCTGTATTATTTACTTCAATTTCAGTATTTCCGGCCAATTTATAAAGCTGGTTTCTGATACCGATTTCCAAATCAATAGCTGCGTGGTTTTTAATGCTGATGCCGCTCTCGGTGATATTAATTTTTAAGGTAGCTCCTCTGAAGCCAATGGTAAACGAAAAAGACTTCCACTTGCCTGGCAAGAAAGGATTAAAATGCAATTTACCGTCGCGCACACGCATGCCTGCAAAACCTTCTACCACACTCATCCAGGTTCCTGCCATCGAGGTGATGTGTAAACCATCCTCAGTATCGTTATTATAATCATCAAGGTCTAAACGTGCAGTACGTAAGTAGAATTCGTAAGCGCGGGCTTCGTCGTTTAATTTGGCTGCCAAAATACTGTGAACGCAAGGTGATAACGAACTTTCGTGTACCGTACGCGGCTCATAAAAATCGAAGTTGCGTTTTAATGTATCCAGATCGTAATCTTCTTCAAAGAAATATAAGCCCTGTAAAACATCAGCCTGTTTAATAAAACACGAACGTAAAATCCTGTCCCAGCTCCATTTTTGGTTAATCGGCCTTTCGCTCGCTGGCAGATCTTTCACCAAAGTTTGTTCCTTATCTAAATAACCATCCTGCTGTAAGAAAATACCTAGTTTTTCATCCTGCGGATAATACATCTGGTCGATAATATCAGCCCAATCGGTAAATTCTTTTTGATCGAAGTTTAAACTTTTTAACAAGCTGTTATATTTTTCTGGCTGTTGTGCCTTTACAATTTCGGCGGCTTCGGTAGCATATTTCATACACCAGGTTGCCAAAATGTTAGTGTACCAGTTGTTGTTTACATTGTTCTCATATTCGTTTGGTCCGGTTACGCCAAGCATTACATATTGCTGTTTATCGTTGCTCCAGTTAACGCGTTGTTTCCAAAAACGGGCAATACCAATCAATACTTCTAAACCGAAATCAGAAAGGTAGCTTTCATCGCCAGTATAACGGATGTAATTAAAAATGGCAAAGGCAATGGCACCATTACGGTGGATTTCCTCGAAAGTAATTTCCCACTCATTATGGCATTCTTCACCATTCATCGTTACCATTGGATACAATGCCGCACCATTTTTAAAACCTAATTTCTCCGCATTTTCTATGGCTTTACCTAATTGTTTATAGCGATATACCAACAGGTTTTTACTTACTTCCTGTGGAGCAGTTGCCAGGTAAAAAGGCACACAATAAGCTTCGGTATCCCAATAAGTTGAGCCACCATATTTCTCTCCGGTAAAACCTTTCGGACCAATGTTCAATCGGTCATCTTTACCGGTATAGGTTTGAAAAAGTTGAAAAATATTAAAACGAATAGCCTGTTGAGCTGAAACGTCGCCTTCGATAATGATATCGCTTTCTTCCCACTTGCCTGCCCAGGCTTCGCCTTGTTCTTTTAATAAAGTATTAAACCCCTTAGCAGATGCTTTGGCAATTACTGATTTGGTTTCTTTTAAAAGTGATTCTTTAGGGTAATTTTCTGAAGATAAATTCGCCGCAATTTTAATTAAAGTAATTTCTTCGTTAAGTTTAACCTCTACCGAAAAAGTTTGTCCGACGAATTTCTCTTTGCGGACAGCTTCTGGGTTAATGTCTAATTTCTCTGTATTTTTATACAGTTCGATGTTGCTTCCGGTGCAAACCTCAAATTCAGTTTTCTTTGTCCTTAATTTGATGTAGGCTTCCGTTCCTGAAATTTCATCAGCAACCATGTCCCAGAATTTTTCATCGTAGTTACTGTCCTGATTTTTTACATCACCATCAATAAAAGGTGTTAAAGTTAATTTTCCATCAAAATCCAGCGGCGTAATGTTGTAACGGATAGCGCCAACTTCATCATCAGCTATACTGCAAAAACGTGTCGATTTAACTTTTAGGGTTTTACCACTTTTTAATTTCGCGGTGAAACTACGCTCCAGATATCCGGCATGCATGTTCAGCACACGTTTAAAATCGCTCACTTCAGCTGTTGCCAGATCCAGGATTTCATCATCGATTTTCACTTCGATACCTACCCAGTTTGCTGCATTTAACACTTTTGCAAAATATTCCGGATAACCGTTTTTCCACCATCCCACACGGGTTTTATCGGGATAATAAACACCTGCAACATAATTGCCCGGCAGAGTTTCTCCGGTATAGGTTTCTTCAAAATTGGCTCGCTGCCCCATGCGACCATTGCCCAGGCTGAAAATACTTTCCGAAATTTTATTTAAATGTGGATCAAAGCCTTCTTCGATAATATTCCACTCATCTGCTTTAATGTAGTTTTTCATATTTAGTATCAAGTAGCGAGTAACTAGTATCAAGTAATTAGAATCGGGTATCAAGATAAATTTACTACTTGATACTTACTACTTAATACTTGCTACTCCTTTACAATTCTTCTAGGTCTTTAACTGTTAATTTATCTAATCCGCTTACTACCAGATCTGCCTGGCTAAGCACGCTTTTTTCGCCGATACCGATGGCTTTCATTCCGCCTCTTTTTGCTGCTTCTACGCCTGCAACGGCATCTTCAAAAACCACACATTCATCAGGTTTAAAACCTAAAAGTTCGGCACCTTTTAAAAATACCTCGGGGTCTGGTTTTGATTTGGTTACCATGTTTCCATCAACTATTTCATCGAAGAAATGGGCTAGATTTGTTTTTTCTAAAATGATTCCTGAGTTTTTGCTTGCTGAGCCCAATGCCAGTTTATAACCTGCTTTGTGTATTTCGGTTAAAAAATCAACCGTTCCGGGCAAAACTTCAGCAGGCGTCATTTTTGTAATCATATCTACATACCAACTGTTTTTCAAAGTGGCCAGTTCTTCTTTCTCATCATCAGTTTTCTCTACGCCGCCCCAGGCCAAAATCTTGTTCAAACTTTCTACCCGGCTAACACCTTTCAACTGCTCGTTCTGCTCTTCACTAAAATCAAAACCCATGGTATTAGCCAAACGTTTCCATGCTTTATAATGGTAAACCGCAGTATCTACCAGCACACCATCAAGGTCGAAAAGACAAGCCTTTATTGGGGCAGAAGGTGTAAGATGTAAGGAGGAAGGTTCTGAGTGGATATTATCTTGCATCTTTGTTATATTTTTTAGTATCAAGTAATGAGTATTGAGTATCAAGATGTAAGTTCTACGTCTTAAAAACCTCAATCTTTTACTTTTCGCTATCTTAATTCCAATACCAACGTTGTTTTAGCGGGTACTTTAATGTTTTTAAATTCGATGTTTTCGCCTGTAATTACATTTTTCGCGGAAGTAATTCCTGTTGTTCTTTCTGCAAAGCGATCTGTATTTAATGGCTTTTCTTTCTCTGTATTGTTTACAATAACCATTACAGTGCCTTTTGGTTCTGCATTGTAACGGAAATAAACATAAATATCATCCTGTGGCACAAACTGCATCAATTTACCTGTTTGCAATGCCGGACTGTTTTTGCGGAAATTAGCTAAGGTTTTTACAAAGTTGAAAGCCTCGTTTTCTTTGTTTGTACGGCCATCGGCTATGAATTTATCTTTTTTATCGCCTTCCCATCCCCCAGGAAAATCAGAACGGATTAATCCATCTGGATTGGAGAAATTTTTCATTAAAATTTCGGTTCCGTAATACATTTGCGGAATGCCGCGCATAGTTAACAAGATACTCATTCCCATTTTGTATTTATCGAAATCTTCACCAACCATCGAATAGAAACGGCTCATGTCATGATTATCTAAAAAGATGCAATTGGTGTTTGGGTTTTTGTAAAGAAAATCATGCGCCAAAGTTGCGTATAAACGGTTAATGCCATCTACCCAACCATTTTTGCCGTTTATTCCTTCATAAATCGCATCTTTTAAAGTAGCATCAGTAATGCCCTGTAAATGGGTATCGAAACCGCGGTTCACGGTATTGCCACCAGTAAAGAAAGCCTGGTTAGCCACCGCGGTTACCAATGTTTCACCAAAAACAGATAAGTGTGGAAATTCTGCCTGCACTTTTACAGCCCAATCGGCCATGTAAGCCGGATCATTGTATCCATAAGTATCCAAACGTAAACCATCAATACCAGCATATTCTATCCACCAGATGTGGTTTTGGGTCAGGTAATTTTGTACGAAAGGGTTACGTTGGTTTAAATCGGGCATTGAAGGTACAAACCAGCCATCCAACATCTGCTTGCGGTCGGCTGCTGATGCATGGATATCCATTACCGTTTGATCGCGGTAACTGGTCTGTGTATATTTTGGCCATTGGTTTAACCAGCTTTTCATTGGTAAATCTTTATAAAACCAATGTTGGGTACCAATGTGGTTGTGTACAATATCTTTTATTACTTTTAGTCCTTTGGCATGCGCCACTTCTACGTATTTCTTGTAAAGTGCGTTAGTACCATAACGTGGATCTATTCTGTAGTGATCGGTTACCGCATAGCCATGATATGAAGCATGTGGCATGTCATTTTCTATCTCTGGCGTCATCCAAACGGTCGTAATTCCTAAATTTTTCAGGTAATCGAGGTGATTGATTACGCCCTGGATATCGCCACCATGTCGGTAATACATACTGTCGCGGTTTAATGCCCTTTCAGTTAAACTCTGTACCACATCGTTGCTTTTATCGCCGTTCGAAAAACGATCGGGCATGAGCAGGTAAATAAAATCTTTGTTGGTTACACCCTGAATCCTGCCCGCGCTTTTATCACGGTTTTTTAATTCGTAGGTGTAAGTAAATATCTTTTTTCCATTAACGGCAAAGTTAATCGGGAATTTTCCGGCTTTGGCCGCGGGAGCAATTATTAAATCAAGAAATATATAGTTCGGGTTTTCAACTTTGTTAACCTTTACGAGTTTTACTCCCGGATAAGTTAAGGAAACCGAGCTTGAAGCAATGTTTTCGCCATGAACCAGCAATTGCAATTTTGGATTGTGCATGCCTGTAAACCAGAACATCGGTTCTACCCGTTCCAGCTTTTGGGCAAAGAGATTGTTTGTTAGCAAGACAACCAGAAGGGTCAAAATGGTTGTTACCCTTTTTAAAAAGGAAGTATTAGTATGATTATGAACTGGAAACGGATAATTTGGATGGGTATGAGATCTGTTCATGCTAAAACTTTAAAGATTTAAAAAAAGCCCTGCAGTACTTAACTGCAGGGCAGGTAATAAGAATTAGTTTTTAACCATTGTAGCTTTTTTTGCAGCTACATCTAAAGTGATGGTATAAGTTCCGGGAGCGGTTACGGCAATGTTATCGCCTCCATTGGTTAAAGCAGTTATGCTACCACCAAGATTAACGGTCCAATCGTGTTTGAACCTGAATTTCAATGCACCAGTGGTTAAGGTTGTTTTAATGGAGTAATTATTTGATTTTCCATCATTTACCACTTTCATATCCGTATCATTGTTCCACCCGCCCAAAGTTGCGTCTCCAATAATCGACCATTCGTTCGGTGTTGAAAAAACTATGGTTTTAGCATTTAAATCAACTGTAACCTGTTTCACTACAGCATCTGGTGATTTTAGGTTATCGCCTGCGCTACTGCTGATTTTACCCGCACCTGCGTCGCCATAGGCAACATCCCATTTTTTGGCAGGTGTAATTTTAAACTCCAGGTTTCCGGCAGTATAAGCAATCATTCCGGTGTATATACCATTGCTTGATAACGAAATTAAACTGTCAGCAGTGTTAGGATCCCAGCCCTGATAAGCTCCCGGAGCATAAATCCATGCTGAAGCTAAATAAGGTGTAGCGGTTAAAGTGATCACGTTTGAGTAAGTTAAATCGTTTACGGCTGCGCCCGATTTCAACCTCACTTCAACCTGGGCAGCAACGCCAACTTTGCCACCTAAAGCCAAAATCATGTTGTTGATTTCGGTTACGGTTGGGGCATAGGTTTTTGTGTTAACCACTACTTCTTTTGGAGCAGCAAAATTGGTGCCTTTTAAAGCGAACTGTAGGGTGGAGTTAACCGGCACCACATAACCTGATGAAGTAGCCAGTGGATAGCTTAATGTTAATGCGGCCTGCGCACCGTTTGCCTGCACTAAACTTAAGTTAGTAGTAGAAGCAGTTAGTGTGCCTGCTGCCCCAATAGTTGAAACCGTTTGGGTTTCGTCTTTTTTACACGACCAAAGCGATAGTGCTATAAAGCAAAGGGCCAAGGTTTTGAAAAATATTGATTTCATATCTTATTAAAATATTAAGATTAATAACCTGTGTTTTGAACCAGATTCGGATTGGCAATTAAATCTGCCGCCGGAATCGGATAGATGTTGCGGTAAGCTGGAATGGAAGTTCCGGCTTTAACCCCACCTTTAAACGGCCATAAGTAAGTACCACCGGTAAATTTACCATAACGCACCAAATCGGTACGGCGGTGACCTTCCCAGTATAATTCGCGGGCACGCTCATCCAAATAAAAATCGACAGTTAAGGCAGCCGGAGTCAGATTACCTGACGCATTGCCATAAGCACGTTGACGTAAGGCATTAACATATTCGAGTGCTTTCCCTGCATCGCCACCTGAACCGCCACGGGCAACAGCTTCTCCGTAAATCAAATACTGTTCAGCCAAACGGAAAATGGCAAAATCCAAAGAGCTGAATGTTCCATTTAATGATGGCGGTATGGTACTTGTACCAATGATGTTTTTGAATTTTGTAACACGCAATCCATCTGTAAACACACCAATTTCATCCACTGTATTTTTCGCACCGAAAAAAGTACCGCGTTTATCTAAAGTTCCATTTGCATCTGGGAATAGTGCAGGCAAATTCTGACGGGTCCTGTTACCGCCCCAACCACCATTTGGCACACCATAAGAGGCTGTACCCATATCGGCATTAATGCCTGCATTGATCAGGAATGTGGTGCCTCCATAATTGGTACCTGTTATGCCATCATAATTAATAGTTAAGATGTTTTCGGTATTGTTGATGTTGTTATCTGCTTTAAAAAGATCCATATAATTGGATTTTAAGCTATAACCTGCAGCAATTACCTTGCTTGAGTAAGTAACGGCTTCGGTATATTTTGCAGTGCCGGTATACACCTGTGCATTTAAATATAACCTGGCCAGTAGCGCCCAGTCAGCACCTTTATCTGCGCGACCATATTCGTTGCCACGGGCATTGGCTAAATCACCCTCAATTGCTTTTAGTTCTGATTCGATATAAGTAAAAAGAGCCGCTCTCTGAATTTGTTTTGGGGCTACTTTACCGATTTCATCATTTTCGGTAACAAAAGGCGGATTACCAAAGGCATCTAAAAGCACCCAATATTGATAAGCACGTAAGAAACGGGCTTCTGCACGGTATTTGGCAATATCTGCAGCATCGGTACCCGTAATGTTGCGCGAAGCTAATTTCTCAGGTGTACTTTCGCGAAGAAATTCATTACAAACCGTGATCTGTAAAATACTTCTCGAGTATAATCCCCTTAAAAATTGATTATCCACACTTGGTGTACCATAATCCAATTCCGGAATACCAGTATCTCCCCAGGCACAGATCGCCTCATCGGTTACCAGCTCTTGTGAAGTCCAGAATAAACGCAGGAAATCTGCAAAACCCGAGTTCAATCCACCAATATCACTATTATCCGATCCGGTAGAACTGGTTAATGCATAAGCTGCATATAGTTTAACCAAACCTTGTTTATAACCTGCCGGAGTAGCATAAACGGTTGCCGCAGTAACATCGTTGGTGGGCAATACGTTTAAATCTCCTTTTTTGCATGAATTTAATGACAACAATAAAACACCTGATGCCAATATTATTTTAAATGAGTTTTTCATTTTTTGTCTCCTTATTAAAAACCAACATTAAAACCTAAAGTATACGTGCGTGGACGCGGATATAGGTTATAATCAATACCACCGCTCAATTCAGGGTCTATACCATTATACTTCGTTACGGTAAAAACATTTTGACAGTTTGCCGATATCCTTAACGAGGCTGTTCCGGTTTTAGATAACTTGCCGGCGTTGTAAGAAATACCTGCATTATCCATTTTCAGGAATGAAGCGTTTTTAATATAATAATCGCTTAAAAACTGGTTGTTCTGGAAATTGGTTGCCAGAAAATCTGTAGATGCGTTATTGATCACACCTGCCGGACTCAAGATATTCGCCCTTACACCAAAGTTTGAAGAAACGTTATCATATATGTAATTGCCAAAGTTTGCCCTGAGTGATGTTGTAAAACTCCATTTTTTATAAGAGAAAGAAGTATTGAAACCCAGGGTAATGTTTGGATCTGGTGATTTATAAAAATACTGATCGCTGGTATTGATCACGCCATCTTTATTCAAGTCTTCATAAACACCTTCTAAAGGTTTTCCATCCGCGTTATACACCTGTTTGTATACGAAAAAAGATCCTGGAATCTGGTTAACCGCATTGTATTTTAAGGTAACACCGGTACCACCTGTAATATCGCCCGCACCAACTTTAGAAGCCGGATCAGGATTTAAGGTTAAATTGGTTACTTTCCTTTTGTTGTACGCAATGTTTACACCAAAATCCCAACTGGTGTTTTCGGTTTTGATTGCCGAGAAGTTTAAACTTCCCTCAACACCTTTAACATCCATATTACCCACATTTGTAGTTAACTCGTTGTTAAAGTTTGTACCTACCGGAATATTGATTTTGCTTAAAAGATCAGAGGTTTTTTTGTAGTACACATCGATACTTCCATATAAACGACCTTTCATAAAACCATAATCTAAACCTGCATTGTAAGTAGTAGTCGTTTCCCATTTCAGATCAGGATCGTAAGCTGCAGGCGTATAATAGTTGTAAAAAGTATTGCCGATCTGGTATTGGCCGGTATTGCTGTTGGCATAATATTTAGATAAGTAATCGTAATAACCGATACCATCTTTATTACCTGTTTGACCGTAACTTAAACGGAGTTTTAAATCAGAAACTGATGTACTGTTTTTCAGGAAATTCTCGTTCGAAATTCTCCAGGTAAAAGCAGCTGAAGGAAAATAACCCCAACGGTTTTTCTCTGCGAATTTAGAAGAAGCATCAGCCCTTAATGTTCCGGATAAAATATATTTATCGGCCAAAGTGTAAATAAACCTTCCGTAGTAAGAAAGCAATTTATCACGATCGGTAGAGAAAGGGAAAACAGGAGTTACCAAAACTTCGCCGGTTCCTTTGTAAGAAGTAAAGTTGAAACCGGTTTTTGAGTTATCGTAATATCCGTAACCTGCAGTTACATCAAAACGGCTTTTAATACTTTCTACCGTGTGTGCATAGTTTAAGTAAAACTCAGAAAGTTTGTTTGTTTCTGTATTCAAAGAATGGGTGTATGATCCTGAAGTTGAAATGCTTTGTGCGGCATAAACCGGGATACGAACCTCACCATAACCTTTAGACAGATCGTAACCTAAATTTAAATTGGCATGCAATTCTGGTAAAAAGTGGAAAGAGTAATCGAAACGTGCATTACCAAAACTTCTTTCGGCATTACCGTTATTATCGTTCAACCTGATTAAACCTACCGGATTCCGCGGTGCATTCGGGTTTACCGTACCATCGCTTCTTAACCATTCAAAATAGTTACCAAAGTTATTGTTTGCGTTTACCGATTGTGTTGGATCGAACTGAATAGCTGCGCCAACAGCACCAGCATTAGCAAAATGCGACTGGGTTAAAGCACCTTTTAAGTTTAAGTCGATTTTTAAATGATCCTGGAATAATTTTGGCGAAATGCTGATTGCACCGGTACCACGAGAAAAATGATCGCTAATTAAAAGACCTTGTTGATCTAAATAACCAGCAGAAACACGGTAAGGAACGCCTTTAAACGAGCCTGCAATGCTTAAACTATTATCAGTAGAAAATGCATTCTGATAAATTTCATCCTGCCAATCGGTATTCGAGCCGCCCAATAATGAGGTGAATTTTTTACCATCATCATAACTTGCATTTGGGTTCGCGTTTACGAAATCGCGGATCTGACCTGAAGAAAGAATATCAACCTTTTTAGCAACCGTAGCAATAGAATTGTTGGTGCTAAAGTTAAACACCGGAGCACCTGACGCACCTTTTTTGGTGGTGATTAAAATTACCCCGTTTGATGCCCTCGAACCATAAATAGCTGTTGCATTTGCATCCTTTAAAACGGTAAAGGTTTCGATATCGTTAGGGTTAACCAATGATAATGGACTTGGCGCATTACCAATAGAGTTACCACTGAAGGGAACCCCGTCAATTACGATAAGCGGATCGTTACTGGCATTAAGTGAAGCACCTCCACGGATACGGATGGTACTTCCTACCCCTGGCTGACCACTATTTGAGATGATGTTTACGCCAGCTACCTTACCCTGAATCAATTGTTCAGGTGTAGTAATGGTACCCTTTTGAAAATCTTTCGAATTTACGGTAGTGATAGAACCGGTTAGGTTTTTCTTTTCAGCCGTACCGTAACCAATTACCACCACTTCGTTCAGTTTTTGTGCATCAGGCACCAATTGAAAATTAACAGTAGCATTTGCTGAAATGCTTACGGCTTTATCAAGGGTTTGATAGCCGATAAAACTTGCTGATAGCGTTATCGAACCATCCGATAACCCTGCCAGTTTAAAATTACCATTGGCATCGGTTGATGTACTTCTTGTTGTTCCTTTAACAACTACAGAAGCGCCAGGTAGTGGCAGGCCGGTTTCATCAAGCACTTTACCAGATACCGATCCGGTTTGTGCTTTTACCATTAATGCTGAAAAAACTAACAGCACCAAAAGCCCCTGTTTTAACAGGTAAAATACTCTCATATTTGAAGCTCGTTTAAGTATAAAAATTTGGTTAAATATTATAGTGATTTACACATAGGCCTAATTTACAGCTGTTAATGATATTTCAAAATTTATTTAAAAAATATATTTCGGATAAAAAACGGGGCTTCAAAAACTTCGCAAAATCAGACTTTTAGACAAACCTAAAAAACCACATTAATTAATTGTTAATTACTTAATTTATTGATTATAAATATATTACAAACATTAAATTTGATTTTAAAGTGTAATTATTACACTAAGCCTTTTTTGGAGTATTTTTCGGGAACGTTCCCGAAAAAATTGTATAAAAATTTAAGCCATTTTCGGGAACGTTCCCGAAAATGAGTCGCAATTCTGCTTATTTTACACTAAGTGAAGATCTTTTTTGAAAATTTAAGACCAAAAACAAGGTGGTTTTCCTGGCCTTTTTTCACCTATTTATTGGTCGAATTCCGCTTGATAATTTTGGACTCTAAAACCACCTCATTTGCCTGGTTTTTATCGGCATGATCATCCAAAACAGTAAACAATAATTTAGCCGCTTCTTCTCCAATTTCAATTGCGGGTTGGGTGATGGTGGTAAGTGAAGGATTTAACAAAGGAGCAATTTCCAAACTGGAGAAACTGATCACCTTTAAATCTCCGGGAATGTTGATGTGGAGATCGTAACAAGCATAATAGGTGGCAAAGGCCAAACGCTCTACCGAGGTAAAAACACCATCAGGTTTCAATTGCATTAAAGCATGTTTTATGATAATGCTGTTTTCTTCGTAACTGTTGCTGCAGTCTACAATCAAATTTTCTTCGAAAGGAATCTGATGTTTGGCCAGTGCATCAAGGTAGCCCTGCATACGGGTTTTACCAATAGATAAACTTTTATTCACCACCAGGTAAGCAATTCTTTTGCAACCCTGCTCTATTAAGTGTTCCGTTGCCAGAAAACTGCTGTTATAATCATTTGTAATTACCCTTGGGGTAGCTATGTCTTCATAAATACGATCAAAAAATACCAGCGGCAGCCTTTTAGTGCCAAATTTATTGAGGTAATTATGATCATTGGCTTCTCCGGAAACGGACATGATAATGCCATCGGCTCTGCCATTGTGTAAGTGGCGAATGAAAGTTACTTCCTTTTGATAATCATCATCGGTTACGTAAATCAAAATATGGTAACCATTTTCTCTTGCCACACGTTCGATACCATGAATGGCCTGCGAGAAATAATTATTGGCGAGCTCGGGTACAATAACGGCAATAGTTTTGCTTTTTTGCTCCCTTAAATTACTGGCATAATGGTTAGGCTGATAGTTTAACTCTTTCGCCTTGGCTAATATAAGCGCTTTCGTAGCGCCATTAATGTCGCTATTATCCCTAAAAGCCCTCGAAATTGTAGAAGTAGATAAATTTAACGCCTCTGCTAACTTCTTAATATTAATACTATCCATTTTTGGCCATTAAACCCAATTAATTTGAATAAACGCTGTAAATATAAAATATTAATGTACGAATATCTGGCATGTAAAATAAATTATCAGTTAATTCACTACTGCGGGAATAAAACAGCTATACTTTATCAATTGACAATAGTCAATATTTGCCATAAAATTCTTTAAATAAATATTCGTTTTTTTTAAAACAAAAAGCATCTTTGCCGCATTAATAATCTATCGATATTAATCATCTTCTCATTAACCGATTGAAAAACAAAACTATTTGAAATAAAATTACAAAATGGGGAACAAAAAAATACTCATCGCCGATGACGACGAAGGGATTGTTGATGCTATAACAATGATTTTAGAGGTGATGGGTTATGATGTTGACTTTACGTATGATGGCGGAGCAGTAATAGATGCGGTAAAAAATAGGCCAGATTTGATTCTGCTCGATATCTGGATGAGCGGTCATGATGGGAGAGATATCTGCAAGCAGCTTAAAAACGACCCTCAATTTAAGGAAATTCCTATTTTAATGATCTCGGCTAGCAGAGACATCAGACAATCTGCACTGGATGCCGGTGCAAATGATTTTATGGAAAAACCATTTGAGATGGATTCTTTACTGAATAGGGTAGAAACATTGTTGGATTAGATAAAGGCATAGGGTTTAGCGTGTATGGCTTTCCGGAACGATCGTCATACTAACTGAAGCGAAATGGAGAGCGCTGCCTCCATAAATTTAGCTTCGCTCAAAATCTTGTTATTCAATTTCCTTAAAATAGATTCTTTCAGGCAATTGTTTAAAAACAAACTCTGTTACATGGCAAAGCCAAATTTTATGGTTCTTAAATTCTCCTCTAAATTTTTCTAACAGATAGTCGCCACCTCCGCCTAAATTCTCTTCGCGTGCATAAACAAGATCTAAAATTTCAGCATTTTGTATTTGCTCATCAGCCATTAATAATTTACATTCATTTCCGGCAGCAGCTATCCAGTTTAACAGTTCGTCGGCACCCTCTACCATTTGTAAATCTTCGATAGCCCCGCCCCATTCAGGTATATCGGCATACCATTCGTGTTTTGAATTTTTATAAAAACGAATTGCTCTCTCCATATTTTGTAAAGAAAAAAAATCTAAATCAATAATCCTGATAAAAATCACGAAATTTAGATCATTGCATGTCTGATTCAACTCCACCGGTTTTAAGAAAAATAATTCATATCGATATGGATGCTTTTTATGCATCTGTAGAGCAACGCGATTTTCCGGAATACCGTGGAAAGCCTTTAGTGGTTGGTGGCAAGCCAGATAGTCGTGGTGTCGTTTCTACAGCCAGTTACGAAGCCAGGCAATATGGAATCCGCTCAGCAATGTCGAGCAGTAAAGCTTACCAGCTTTGTCCGACAGCAATTTTCGTCTATCCTCGTTTTGATGCTTATACTGCGGTTTCGAAAGCGCTTAGGGAAATTTTTAGCCGCTATACGGATATCATAGAACCCCTTTCGCTGGATGAAGCTTACCTTGATGTAACAGAAGACAAACTCGGAATTGGATCGGCCATTGATATAGCACAATCGATTAAGGATGCGATCAAAAATGAGTTAAATTTAACGGCTTCGGCAGGAGTATCGATCAATAAATTTGTGGCTAAAGTAGCTTCAGACATGAACAAACCTGATGGTTTGACTTTTATTGGTCCATCGAAGATTGAAGCTTTTATGGAAAAACTCCCGGTAGAGAAATTCTTTGGTGTAGGCAAAGTTACCGGCGCCAAAATGAAGGCCATGCAAATTAATACGGGTGCAGATTTAAAAAAACTGACTGAAGCCCAGCTTGTTGCCCAGTTCGGAAAATCGGGAAGGTTTTATTATAAAATTGTACGTGGCATTGATGAACGCCCCGTTCAGTCAAACCGCGAAACCAAATCAGTAGGTGCAGAAGATACCTTTTCAGAAGATACCAATGAAGATTCGGTGATGCACGATCTGCTGAAACAGATTAGTGAAACCGTGGCCAAACGTTTGGAAAAATACCAGCTAAGTGGGAAAACGGTAACCCTAAAAATCAAGTTCGCCGATTTTAAACTCATTACGCGCAGCCGTTCTTTTGCTATACCGATAAACAAAGCTGAGGTAATTTATGCAGAGGCGATTAAACTTCTGGAAGAGGCAGCTATTGGCGTAACACAAGTCAGGTTGTTGGGTATTACCTTATCGCGGTTTTATGATGATGTGGAGATAGAAAAGCCAGAAAGTAATCAGCTGGAGTTTGAGTTTTAATGATTGATGTTTAATACATGAATTTCGTAATTTAAAAGTGCCTATTTCCATTATATGAAGCGCAAGGCCTCTGCAGAGCAATAAATGCCTTCCCGTTTTACGCTTGTACGCTTCACTTCCTCGTACCTCGGTCGTTGCAGGGTACCGCTTCAACCGGGGGTATTGGGCAAAATAGTATTTCATTTTCGGGGTTGCAGGGTGCAGAAACTATTGTTCCTAAACCCGACAGCAGCGGCAGCATCCGATTAAGCACCGATTTATGTTATATTTTGGTGTGCTTGCCTGTTTCACAGGTTTTCTATCGGAGCTATAGCGAATGGCGGGACAAAAACCAGCCAGGAACCACAAGTCACTCATTTCCTAATAAGATATCTTTTACTTCGGTCGGTGAGACACCGACCGATAGGATAATTTAAAAGTGCCTATTTCCATTATATGGAGCGCAAGGCCTCTGCAGAGCAATAAATGCCTTCCCGTTTTACGCTTGTACGCTTCACTTCCTCGTACCTCGGTCGTTGCAGGGTACCGCTTCAACCGGGGCTATTGGGCAAAATAGCATTTCATTTTTGGGGTTGCTATGTGCAGAAACCATTGTTCCTAAACCCGACAGCAGCGGCAGCCTCCGATGTTTCTATCGGAGCTATAGCGAATGGCGGGACTAAAGCCAGCCAGAAACCACAAGCCACTCATTTCCTAATAAGATATCTTTTACTTCGGTCGGTGAGACACCGACCGATAGGATAAAACCAGCCAGGAACCACAAGCCAATCATTTCTAACAAGATATCTTTAATTTCGGTGGGTGAGACACCAATCGATAGGATAAAAAATGCCCCGTCCTGCTGACACCCCTTTAAAAGAGGGGAATGGAGGGCATGATGGGAAAAAAAAGGTCCTGCAAATTAATGCAGAACCTTTGATTGTTAATTTAAAGGAGATGAGATCTTATTTACTATTTAATTTATCGGCAAGCATTTTCATGTAAAAGCCACCCACTACACTGCGGGCTTTAAAGTTATCGCGAATACCAGTATTTGAATCATAAAAATCATTCAAAGGCACTCTAGAGTCAGTTTCGATAGCATGCTTGTAAACAGGATGAATCAAAGCTTCGAATTCTTTTTGTGTTGGTGCAAAAGTAGCGGTCCACAAGATCCAGTCGTTTTTAGTGTAGGCCTTTCTACTATCTAATGGGATACCGTATTTATTTTGTTTCGTCAGGTAATATTTGGTTTCGGTATCATATATTTTTTGAGGGAACAAATTTAAATTTAAAACCTTATCCCAAACCAGGTTATACTTCTGGCTCCAGGTATTTTTGTTATCAAAAGTTAAAGCATAGTGATCGCCTGCATCGGCCATTTCTATCCATTTTGGCACCATACTTTCAGCAATATCCCTATATTTTTTAGCTACTTCATTATAACCTAATGTTTGTGCCATCTGGGCATAACAGGCTATACCCACAATAGCTTTTACCGATAAGTTGGCATTACGGGCAAGGTGACCAGCAAAATCATCGGTACATAACTGTGTTTTTGGATCTAAGCCCTCTTTGGTTAAATAATCAACCCAGGTGGTTAAGGTTTTCCAGTGTGCTTTAGCGTAATTGGCATTTCCCTGTGCTTTGGCAATCGCCGCAGTTAAAATAATCATGTTGCCCGATTCTTCAACCGGCATTGGCTCGCCATAGGTTTGTCCGTTGGCTAAGGGGTAAGTACCCAGATCGTGGGCTGCCCAGGGATGAGGATATTTTCCACTTTCGCTGAAATAGAAAATACCGTTCAACATGCCTTGCAATAACTCTGGATTATAAATCAGGTATAATGGTGCCGAAGGGTAAGTTACATCGACGGTATTAATAAAACCACCACTGTTATTTTCTTTAGATAACCATAAAATCTCTCCTTGCAGACTCTTTGCCAGAGTATGTGCTGCAATACTCTGGCGGTAACCTAAAACGCATAAATCAGCATATTCTTTACCACCCGATTTTAAGGCATCGGCATATAAATTTTTGTTAAAAGTCTCGCATTTCCGGATCACCGTTTTGTATTCATCAGCCGCAGCCGTTAATTGTGATTCAATGGTTTCTTTACCTGAGGTATTCCACCATGGTCTTAAATTTTTGTTAAAATATTGAACACTATAAATTTCGTCATAGCCTAATTCAACATATTTTTCTACCGCAGCTTTACCCACTGTTCCGAAGGGGATAACAGTATTCAATGCAAGCATTTTGCCTTGTTTAACGGTTGAAGCGGAATTGTCTTTTCTAAAAGCATCGGCAGCATCTTTTTCGGCCGTTACAAACTGGATGGCATTGCCGGTTTTTGGCGCAGCCACGTAAAAATAACCCCAGTCAATTCGCATATCATCACTTGCTTTTTGAAGAACTGGCTGCTCTACCGTTCCTGTTTTCAATACTGATAATTTAGCTGTTGCGTATTTGGTTGCGGCAACCTCTTGTGTAGGACGGTAAACTGCAATGTTAGAAGAAGCACTTAAATACACTTTTACCTGGTGCGTTTTACCATCATTTGCTTTTACCTGATAGGAAACGTAAGAAACCGGACGTGCAAACAAACCCAAATCGTTCATTAACAAGGGAGAGGTAAAAGTTAATTTTAAATCGACCTTACCACAGGTAAAGTTATAAATGGTTTGTGTGGCATTGATATCAACACTTTTTTGTTTAGCCAGCTGTACTTTTTCTGCTTTGTCTTTTAGCTTTTCTACTAAACCAAAATCGAGAAAGCGGCCGCCAGCAGTGTTAATTAAATGGATCGAGATTACGTTAGACCCTGCCTTTAAAGCATTTTTATCGCTATTGCTTAAGGCAATATATTGGAAGTTATTGGTCCAGCCTTCTTTCGTGTAGATTTTCTTTCCATTCAGGTAAACCTCAATATTATCATCATGATTGATCTTTAAAAACAGTTCGCTTATTGATGCCGGGTTAGCGACATTAAAGGTTCTCCTCACCCATATATCATGCGATTTCCAAACGGTTTTTACATTTTTTTCATCATCACCAATTGGCGTAGCACCTGTTTGCCAGTTGTTGGCGCTATAATTTTCCGCCTTCCAATCGCCCTGTGGCTCACTTTCGGTATATTTAACTTCGTAAGCTTTTTCGTCGGAAGCAGGTACAACCGTTCTATAAGTGGTAGTTTCTTTACCTAAAAACCGATAAATACCACCATCAACATTAATCATTCCTAAAAGAGAGTGATCAGCTCCCGTCCAGTGTTGGGTAGAAGACTCATATAATTTATCCGTGGTAGACCAGATACTGAAATAGGTATTGTGTGTAATTAAGGGATAAGCCGGGGCTTTCCGCTCCTGGGCCTTCAGCAAACTGCCTGCAAACATGCAGCCGAGTACGCCTATAAATTTAAAAGTGTTGGTTTTATTCATCATTTGTATGTGTGTTGAAATCGGATCGTATATTTTGGTTAGATTTAACTTAGTTAAACGTTTTACTAAAGTATAAAATATAATTTAATTTTTGCAAGTGAAGACATTTTTTTAATTGTCTAAACGACATTTAAAATGAGCCCTCAAAAAAATACATGAAGTTTTTAAGCTCCATGTATCTTTCAAATTGTGCATAAAACCTATATAAACTAAGGCTGTTTTTTGTTGATGGTCCATTCGGATAATTGGAAAACCCTGCTTCCTCTGTTTGCTTTAATATAAAGACGATAGAATTTATAGGCAACAAAGTTGTCGAAATAATACCTTTTGGTAACGCGTCTTTCATTAGAGTTTGCCCACGGGCAAGTGGTTACGGTATGTAAATCGGTATACTGAATACCATCTATTGATCCCTGTAAAATCCAATATCTAGGGTCTCTATCTTCAGCATCGTTTCCCGAAGTTAAAGTATAAGCACCAACAACCTGTGGGGTTGCAAGTTCGAAAGTACATCTTTGCGTACCATCAAAACCTGCCTGCAAAAATTTGGTCGTGATGTCGCCATCAACCAGTTTTTTCGATCCCTCATCAGAATTAGGTCCGGCACCGGCTTCTAAATTTACCGAAAATATGCCACCAACCGTCTGCATATAATTCTCTCCAATTTTTGTTGGATCGAAATTTGGATCTACAATATTTAAAAGCACTTCTTTTGCGGCCGAATAGCCCTGGCTGTTTCTGGTGGTTAAGGTTACTTTATATTTGCCGGGGAAACGATAGGTATGTTTTGGATTAACCAAAACAGAGGTACTATCATCTCCGAATTGCCACAACAAAGTTTTGTAATTTGTCGAGCTACCCGTAAACTGGTACTCTAAGAATTTTACAGTATCCGGCCTTACGTACGAAAAACCTGCTGTTGGTTTAGGTTCGTCCACCACCGGAACAACCTCTTCTGCATCTTTCTTACACTTTACTGTTGTCATTACAATAAGTATTAAAAGAGATAGAATACTGAGTAATTTTTTTACGTTATTTTTCATATCTGATTAATATTTAAGGTGTTGGAAATAATTGAGATTTTGGTATTACCCTTTTGGATAAAATATTCGGCACTTCAATTTCAAGATAAGCCTGCTGCCCACCTACATTTTCGCGGTGATGTGCTTCTATTTTATATCTTTTACCACGTTCTAAAAATATGGTGCCCTTACGTGTATCTTTATCCCATTGGGTGGTGTAATCGTCTACTAACGCTACGCCATTAACATATAGTCTGGCACCATCATCCCAGCGGGTTTGATAAAAAGTATAGGTACCACGAACTGGCGCCAAAAACTCGCCTGTCCACCTGGTCGCAAAGTTATCTCGGCTCAAAGAATTACTTTTTGTATTAACGTAAACACTATCTGGCCAACTATCCCCACTAAAGTTAATTTGCTCATCAATTCTGGTTTTAAATGGCGCGCGTCCATCATCCGGATCTAATTGGGTATTGGTATAATATTTTGCTGTTAAACCAGTACCGTTTCCGGTGATGTAAGAGTTATTATCCAAATTTACATTAGGATCTACAATCACTATTAATTTGCTGTTAGTTGGGTGAATTACATGATTGCTTGCCTCGTTAATACTGAAGGCGAATGCAAATTTCTTATTTGCAACAATGTTGGCATCGAAAACCGGCCATGGGATCTGAAGTCTGACGATCGCACTCGAAGCTCCCGTGGCAAACCGAACCAAAGTATCAACGCTATAATCTTTAGCAGCCAAATGGATTGCATCTGCGGGCAAAGTTCCCCTGCCAACTAAAGTAGCAATGGTATCTATGTTTTCCTTGATTTTAATATTGAAAGCTGTTGATGGTTGGTTTTCTAAACTTACAATCAGTGGAATCGTTACCCCGGCAGGGCCTACAATGTAATTGCCCTGATATACTACATTATAGGTACCACCGCCATTTAAAGTTAAATAGTGCAGATCGGTGGGTTTTAACAGATCGGCAGTATTGATAATAACCATGATGGTAGATTGGCCAGCGGCAATCTTATTTCCTTTGCCGGGAGCCGAAAGCTTTAGGGCGAAAACCACTTTTTTACCATAATTGCGCTCCAATACTGACCGGCGAACAATAGCAACGCCTTCGCTCTTATCGGTTCCGTAAGCCACGTTGATCACATTAGGATATTCTACCCCTGCAGACGGCATTAGGATCGCATTTGTAATGGTTCCATTATTAATTAACTGCGTAACAGTATCGTTATTTAAAGTTAAACCTACCTGAAAGGCCTCTTCTGCAACGCCCGTTAAAGAAATTTTAAAAGGAACTTTAATGTATTCGTTATCTATGGAAACGTTTCCGGCAACGATACCTTCCCCTGTTACACTTCTGGTATTAGGATCTGGCAATTTTAAATCATCTATTTGTGATTTGCGACAAGAATAAACACCAATTATGGCTAAACTTATCAATGCGATATATATAATTTTCTTCATTTTATGATATTTTAAATAATCAGCAAATCTGTTATTGATCTAACCAAACCCGGCCATCAAGCCCCCATATTTGTTTATTGGCAATCTTTAACCAATTTATAATCTGTGCAGGTATATCTGATGTTTGAGGAACAAATATGGCCAGTGTTTCTGGTGCCGGAGGGCAGATTAAATCGTTAAAACTCTCCCAGGCATAGTTTCCCTGAAATTTAAAATCATGTGCCTGAGAACTTAAATCTGCCATGATATCACCATTACCATCTGTTGCGGGCCAATACCCTACCAGAAAATTAAAGTATGGATGACTTTGGTCTATTGAAGTTTGACAGGCATAGTTGCCGATCATTCCGTCCGGAACAGAAAATTTAAAAAAGCGGATATCACTTACATATACATCTGGTACTCCGTGTCCGTTTCCGTTTAAAAATCCCAGTTTTAAAGGATTAGAATTTGCCAATGAACCTGAACCTGTAATTTCGAGCTCATTATTAAAGCTACCATTGGTATAGGTACGAACAAACCTTTGTCCATTACGTACCTCTATTTTTGCCGTTAAATTTGTCCATTTCCCCTTGGCAAAACTCCCACCCCTACATTGGTGGTAATCTCCATCTTTGGTGCCCCGCCACTCAAAATACCAATAGTCTTCTTCTAAATAAATAACCCAGCCTACACTCGGATGGCCACCAGACCACTCATTACGTTTACCTAAAACACTTGGCCAGAAGAATTTGTCTTCGTTCTTTTTAACCTTAAGTTCAATGGTCACTTTTGTAGTGTCATCTATATTGTAAACGTTTGCGTCAGCAGCATCAACCTGTGCCCTCACATCTTCCCCTTTAAAACGGATTGTTTTGCCTAAATACCTGTTACCCGTAAATGGCTTTGTTAAAATTCGTTTGTTGTAGGTTGGTGCATAATAAATTACAAACGAATTTACTTTTGGCTGGCTAAAAATAGTTTGGTCATCGGCATTTGAGGGTAAGGTATATTGCCCGCCTGCACTTGATGCAATAACCACCAGCCATTGCTCATTGTTATAATCAGGACGTTTTTTTAGTGCCGCGAGGATTTCACCTACGGAAGTATCGAATTTTTCGATAGCTGCTTTATAAGCTGGAAAAGAAACATCATATCCTGATGCAGCACCTGCCGCATTAACCCCCGTAAAATGGCCTACAATAACCGTTGCAGTATCACTTGTTAAATTGCTGATCAATCCGGCTTTAACAGCATCATCATCTGCCAACAGGCTAGTCACGTCAGCTCCTGTATTTAACGATTTAAAAACCGCTGATGAGGTATAGGTAACGATTTTCGATTTTGCACTTGCCTCTTTAATCCTGTTGAAGATAATTGGGTAATTCTGCAGATTGTTATTCGTTAATGCATCGGTGGTAACCTTATGCTTCTCTTTTTTAACCCCGGTTAACATGTTTGCCCAATTGGTTGCACTTGCAGTTGCTTCAGGATCACTTAACCCTACCCATGTGTAGATAGCGTGCGGTAAAATAGCATCAATATTTGGTGTATTTGCATCTAAAACCGATTGCCCCCTGGCTCCATCGACAACTAAATAAAGTACCTTACGGTTTCCGTATTTAACAGTTGTGGTATCACTGGCATTCTTATCTCCAATAGTTCTTTCGAATTCTTTATTACAAGAAAATATGGCCGTGGTAATTATTGTTGCGATTAAGCCAATCAATAATTTATATTTTTTCATCATACTCATCTTAATTTATATTCTGGTTAGCTTAATCTGTTATTCGATAGTTACCCTAATAATGTTGTATAATGGTAAATTATCAAAACGACTAAAGCTACCTATTAGCAATAGTGCTTTTTTACCATCTGCCGATTTCGTTTCGATCACATCGGATAGGCTACCATTAAAAGGACCTGTAGAATTGTATCCTTTTGCCAATGTTCCTGTTGGTGTTAAAACCATAAACCCATTTCTGGTGATGCCATTGTATTTAATAAAATACCCGCTTACTACAATTAACCCATTATTAAGCTGTTTGGCAAAATTAGCTTGCCCACCTTCGAAGGAGAGCGATGCGAATGATTCATCTAAAGTTCCATTATCGTTTAAAACCGCAACACCTACTACTGCTTTACCATTATAACGGGTAAAACTTCCGGTAATCACATATTTTTTTGTTGTTACATTATAAGTACAAGAATATATGGCATTATCGGCGCCTGTACCTGATGTAAAAGTAGGATCGATACTTCCATCAGCATTTAACCTCACAATGCGGTTAGCTTGCTGACCATCGAAAGTGGTAAAATTACCAAACACAACCAGTTTTTCCAGCTTCTCTGCCTCAGTATGCATGTAAGTATCCACAGGTCCGTTTGCACTTTCTTTTCCTTTATTGGTAGCGGTGTTGAAACGGAATGTTTTATCAAGACTACCATCTAAATTAAAGCGCAAAATCTGGCGGATTTCTGTACTGTCCAATATGACCGTATCCCTCGATAAATCGTAATTAAACTTATCGTAAGTTCTTTTTACATAATACCTGAAATCGCCGGTTGCTAAAATTTTTCCCTGGTGTGCGTATACACGGTTAATAAAACCATTTGTACCGCCGTTAAACCTCGGAAACCATTTCTGCGTAACGGTATCAGTGACTGTTGGCTTTCTTTTGGTTTGAATTTTTATGGTGTCTATTGCTCCGCTGGTGAACAAACTGGTAATGTTGCTGATATTTTCTGTACGCTGGTTAAATCCGGTAAAACCACCTGCTACAATAAAACGCCCACCAATTTCTACAATCCTGGCTAAAGTCCCGTTAGCTCCCCGCCCTGTACGGAAAGTACGATCGTATTCTCCATCTAATGATGTTCTTGCGATCCGGTTAATGGGAACCACACCTCCTTTATTATCAAAATTGGTAAAATTACCAACTACGATATTCCTTCCATCAAGCATTTCGTATACCTGACTTACATAACCGTTGGTACCTGCTATAGCTTTAAAAGTAGGATCAATCTGCATGAGCCCGGTTACGGTAAAAGTTGGCCCAATAAATAACTGATCGCCAATAGCGATTGATGTTACGCCCGTACTTCCGCTTTCCGGAACTTTAACGGTAATTTCTGTGGCCGTAACGCTAATTACCTCGGCCTTTTCGCCGTTAAACATAAAGGTTAATCGATCTTTATATTTATCAAAGCCCGAAGCTTTGATGACTACAGATGTACCTACAATCCCAACAGCAGGAACTGGGACATCAGTTTGCGAAATGGCCACGCCTAATGGCGATTTAGCATCAGCATAAGGGTCAGGGATTACATCATCTGCCTTTTTACATCCTTGAAAGCTGAAAGCAATCAAAGTGATTATTGTGAATATAAATTTAATTTTTTTCATCATTTAATTTCTTGAGGTAAAACCAGTTATGACTTATTTTGAGGGATCAGAAGGAGCTAAACCGCTAAAATATACATCACTAAAAAAATCACTCTCGTTAAAGCCAAAATAAGCGCCGCCTCTTATGTCATTATAGGCCAAAGTGTGTACAACGCCATTGGTAGGTTTTATATCAGATGATGCCACCTTGTTGATGTACCAATTATCATTAGGTTTTGAAGCATCTGGAATATAAGTTAAGTTTAATTGGCGGTACCCGATATATTTGATATTGTTCGCGGTAGCATAGGTTACTCCAATATTTGAGATATTACCACCAAGAGAATAATACAAACCGCCCGGATAAACACTCTTAACATCAAAATCGATTTGCTGATAATCCTTTAACCTATTCACACCCTTAAACATGTAGCGTTGCAGATATCTCCTCCAGATTACCGGACTAATCTGATCCAGCGTTTTAACGGTATCTTTTCCTGCGTAAAAAAGTAGGTTATTTAATCCATCAGTTCTAATTGTCCCGATTGTTTTTTTAATTACCTCATCATCAGGCGCAAAAAAAGTAAAGTCCTCATTTGAAAAGGTACTTTCTAAACCCGCCAGTTTTACAATTTTGGCTATGGTATCAAAAGGTACTTTTTTAGCCTGTAAATATTGAAGCATGTTACCATTAAAGTCAGGATTGGCCAGGCCTCCATCACGATAATATTCATCACGCTTACAAGCATTTAATATCAGCAGTAAAGCAGCACAAGCAAAAATTAGCTTTTTCATATCTCTTTTATTATAATTAATTACCACCATTAACCCAATAATCATTCAGTTTCATGAATGGGTTGTTGTTTAACGCACCCGGGTTTATCGGCCAGGTCCAGGCACCACGACTAAATTTATCGGATGTAAGTACGTTGTAAGAATACTGACTGTTTAAAATTCTCTTCGTCCTAACCAAATCGAAGTAATGATGCCCCTCGCCAATAAGCTCCCTTGAACGTTCGTAAAAGATAAATTCTTTAAGATCTCCATTTGAAGACGTATATGGAGATGCGCCGGCGCGGCCCCTTACCATATTTACCAGTTTTATGGCTTCGGCGTCTTCATCTATATTTGCAAGCGCTTCTGCCGCCAGCAGGAGTTCTCCACCATACCTGAAAATCATAAAGGTATTATCCGGATTGGCATCTTCCTCACCAACAATAAAAGAGTTCTTGGCATATTTTAATAACATGAACTTACCATTGTCGGCAAAAATATCTTCATTAAACCAGGTTGTAATTCTTTTGTCGCTCCCATCCTGAAAAAGTTTCTGCATATATTCGCCCCTGTAATAAGCAAAACTTACGCGGTGTGTATATTCAGGTCTTTTGTATGGGTAATGCAAAAACATGTCGGCAATTGGTGCAACATTCAGTACGGCATCTCCATAATTTATACTTTGATAAAATTCGAATAAGCTTTCATCTGAGCGGCCCTTAATTACTGTAGACCAGTCTGAAATTGGTAATAACCGATAGGCATTACTTGCAACCAATTCTTTACCCAGATCTGCAGTAGCCTGATAATATTTTCTTGCGTTAGCGCCGTCAAAGCCTGCGTTCCACATATTCATCTCCATCATTAAGGCAATGATGCTACCTCTACTTGCCCGAACGCCTTTTAAAGCAGGATCGCTGTAGGTAAATGGAATTTGATTTTTATAACTACTTAAATCGGCAATACATTTATTTAATACGGATACAAAATTTTCGCGGGGTAAGGATGTAGAATGAAATGCATCAGTATAATACACTACATCGCCAAATAACCGTACCATGGTAAAGTAACAAAGTGAGCGAATAAAGGCGGCTTCAGCCTTAAACTGTCCTTTTTCTGTTTCAGAAACACCCGGAACACCCTCATCTAATTTCGCAATCAGGATATTGGCACCTTGAATTGCCCTGTAATAACCGGTCCAGTCTGTTATTCTATCAAAATTATAATAGTCCCAGGGCTGCCCTCTCCTAATCAGGTTTAACAGATCATTTCGACCTAAATACTCCACATATTCACGGGAAGCGGCATTGTCAGACTGGCTTTCGTGTAATACCTCGCCTGATCTGTATTCGCCAACCGCACCAACATAATGCGTTTCATTTATTTTGCTAAAAACAATCCTCGACAAATCATAAATATTGGCAACAACGTCTTCTTTAGTCTGGAAAAAGTTGTTCCCTGTTAGTTTATCTAAAGGCTGTACGTTTAAAAACTTTTTACATGAAGGCAAGCAAAAAGATGCTGCAATAACCAAAGTGTAAATAATAACTTTTTTCATAATCAATATTTTTAGTTGCCTGTATTAAGTTCTAAATTTAAACCAATGTTATAGGTACGTGGCACAGGATAACCGTTAGAAATATCGCGACCTAATGCAGTTACGTTTTCCGGATTAGGGCCACTATACTTAGAAAATGTAATTAAGTTATTAGTGGAACCAAATATCCTTAAATTAGCCAGTCCGAATCTGCTGATCAACTTCTTATCGAACATATAGGAAAGAGTTAAGTTGTTAATTTTCAAATACGTACCACTTTCCTGCCATAAGGTTTGGTCAGCTCTTAATGGTTGGATATTTCCGTAACGGCTAAAATCATAAGGATATGGATATTTAGCCACATCGCCTGGTTTCTGCCAGATATTCAAATCACCTAAAGGTACTACTGCATTTAATGCATAAGGATCTCTCATGATGGCAATACGATCGGCAAGGGCATTATTTAAGATTGTTCTGTCGGCAGTGTAACTGGCATACATATTTAGTCCCCATCTTTTATACCTCATGGTGAATGATAAACCACCTGTTAACAATGGCTGTGAGTTTCCGGTAATTTCGTAATCTCTGCTGTCCAGAATATAATCGCCATTTACATCTTTTAAGATCGGATCTCCCCCGTAAAAGAAGGTATTGTTTGTTTGGTATCTTTTTCCGGTAACCGGATCTACAGGTACATCTGCGTCTGTTTTGTAAACCCCCTGGTTAATTCTTAAATAGTTTGACAGGGTATTTCTGCCTACACGGAAAACATTATGTTGCAGGTAACCGGAATCATCGAAGCGGATATACTGCCCGTTATACTCTTCAGGCAATTTTAACAGCACATCGCGGTTGTAAGCACCGTTTATTGAGAAAGATAAATCGAAATCCTTGCTGGTAATGGCTTTTACATTTAAGCTGATCTCGGTACCATAATTGGCTATACCCAAATCGTTACTTGATAGTTTATTAAAACCTGTAGTATTTGATAAAATACGATCGAACAGTAAATTATCTACTTTTTTAAAATAACTATCCACAACAATCGAGAATCTGTTCAGGAAACCAATGTCAAAACCAAGGTTATACTGACTTGTAGTGGTTGGCTTTAAAGCCGGATTTGGAATTAAATCGTAATTGATACCAATGGTTTGCGTATTGTTGTAATTTCCATTAAGGTTATAAATACCATAAATACTTTGCAGATTACCTGTTGGCACAATATTCTGGCCCCAGGTTAATCTTAAACTACCATAGTCTAACCATTTTTGATCTGTTAACCAGTTTTCTTTGTTGAAATTCCATCTTAAACCTATTGAAGAGTTTTTAGAATATGGATTTTCCAAACCACTTGATGAGGTACCATCTAAACGGTAAGAGAATTCAGCAACATATTTTTTATCATAATCGTAAGATAGCGATCCTGCGAAAGAGGCAATTGTAGCATTTTTATAACTACTTAAAACTCCGCCACCTCTTGAGTAATAACCATCGAAGCCGACTGGCCCCTGGAGCTGATCGTTTGGAATTCTTTCCTGCCGGCTTATTGATGATTGGGAGCCCTGTTTATAAATTTCGTTAAATGTATTGATAAAGAAATTGTGCTTTTCACCTAATGTTTTAGCGTAGGTAATTGCATTTCTATTGTATAGCTGGAAATTTCGGCCATTATAATCATAAAGCTTGGCAAATGATCCGTTGGCTGCGGCTGGTGTAAATGTAGTTTCAGTATCTGAGGTATAATCATAACTTAAGGTAGAAGATGCTGCGAAACCTGGTATAAATTCGTAACGGGCATCTATATTTGCTCTTAAATTTCTGGAATTGTTATCGTTTAGCGTTTGCAAAGCAGATAATACCCCGCCAGATGCCTGATAAAAAGACGGAGGTGGCAAAAGTGTTGATGCCTGGCCGTTTTCAGCTACACCCGATTGAAGCAAACCTGCACCGTTACCTTTATTCTGTTTACCTACAGAGCCATTAACGAAACCGAAAAACCTGAATTTATCATTCGGCTTAAACTCCATGTTCATGTTTAAATTGTAACGGTTATAACCCGTATTTTTAATTACACCTTTTTCCGCATAATAGCCCATATTAGCTTTGTAATTAAATTTTTGGTCACCGCCATCTAAAGCCAGGTTATGACTTTGGTTAAAGGTGGTTTGATAAAATACATCCTGCCAATCGGTAGAGTTATTATAATACGCATTTAAACTATCGGCAAGAAAAGGTGTATTGCTAATTCCCCTGATCTGATTAATGGTCTCAGCGTTTAAAATAATTTGCTGAATTTTTAATTGGCGTTCTGAATTACCGCCTAATGTTTCGCGTAATTTAGGCGGAGCATTAACGAAAAAGTTCGATACATATTTAATACGCGGCACTTTAGAATTACCTCTTTTTGTGGTGATGATGATTACCCCATAAGCACCTCTTGATCCATACATGGAAGTGGCCTGCGCATCTTTCAGGATCTGGATGTTTTCGATATCCTCCTGAGGGATTAGCGAAAGTGGACTCACCCCGGGGCCTTGCGTTTGAAAACCAAACTCTGCTGCCTTATCTGCATCTAATGGCACACCATCGATAATGTATAATGGCGATGTAGGTTGTAAAAATGAATCGTTACCACTACCCGAAATACTTAAACTTGATAAACCACGAAGCTGTACCGATCCCCTAAAACCAGGGGCACCGGTATTGTTCTGGATATTTAACCCTGGCACCTTACCCTGTAAAAGGGTTTCAATATTTGATACCGGGATATCGGATACATCCTTACCGCTAAGCACCGTTACCGATCCGGCAGTTGTTTCTTTTGGTCTGTTTTGGTAAGCTACAATAATCACATCATTCAGATCTTTACGATCCTCGCTAATGGTTACTGTGATATTGGTTTGATTGGTAATTTTAACCGATGAGGTATTGTACCCTAAAAATTTAAATAAAAGTGTTCCTCCAACAGGCACGTTAACCGAAAACTTTCCATCACCGTTTGTTTGCGTTAAGCCTTTATTTGTGCTTTGCAAAACAACAGATACGCCTGGCACCCCCTGTTTGGTATCTTTATCCAGAACCCTGCCATTTACAATAATATTTTTTTCTTGCGAATAGGCATTCGTACAACAGATTATACATACAATAAGTAATGTATATAAAAGTATATTTCTTTTCATAATATTAGCTTTATTGATCAACTATTCGTTAGCAAATTTTGGGTTCTCGTTTTTGAAATAAAAGACGATTTCCCAGTCGCCAGCCTTATAAATAGCGAAATCGACACCGAAACTGGCCACTGTACGTGCCCCTCCAAAACCAATCCTGGAGTAACTCAACTCTGCTTTTGCCCTTGATCCGCCTTTAGCATAAGATGTAGGGATTTCTACCAATGGAATTGGATAAGCAACATCATACTGAACATATTGATCGGTTTTCTGGATATTGAAACCATGGATCATTTTATCCCAAACTGTTTCATTGAAGAACTTAGGATCGATCGGTAAAGAATCTTTACCCAAAACCACAATACGTAGTGAATGGCCATTACCTCCTGATGTTAATGGACGGATGTAAACAATGGCATCCTTCTTATCATTGTTGCTCACTAAGTTTAAATTAGAAGTAGCACCGATCACATTATTCAGATAAGGACGGATGTAATCCCTCAGTTTTTTGTCTAACGGAAATTTTGGATCAGGGGCAGGCAAACCTGTATAAGCATTAAAATCATTCGATGGTTCGTAAGGGCGTTCTCTGAAAGGTCTGATCTGAAAATCTCTGATCAGGCGCTCGCCACCGGTGTTTTTAACCTTTACATCAAAAAAGCGTGTATCCTGAGCAAAGTTGGTACTATCAGTCGGACGGGGTTTCAATAGCTGGTTGGTTGCTGATGGCCACAAGATAAATTCACCTGATGAACGTATTTCGAATATCGGATGTGTTTCGATTTTTCTTTTTGCCTCAATTTCAGCCAGGCTTTTTTCCAAACCCGTATAAGGGGCCGTCCATACGTAAGTTGGCGCCGTTGTAAAAAGATCGTTCACCGGCTTTCCATCCCCAAACCTAACGTTTACAATTTCGAAAGTGATGGGATTGGTCGAGTTATCGCTGTTAAAGCCACCGATAAGATTGGTCCTTCCGATTATTGGCTCCAGAATTTTATTGCTAAAATTTACATTGTTACTGATATAATCTTTCTCATCGGGTAAATCGAAAATCTTTTTACAGCTACTGCAAACGGTTACAGCAAGCAAAAGGAGCGCAAAATATTTATATATGATCGATTTCATCGGGCTATTTATTTTAGTGTTTCTATTTCGCATCACTTATTTCGTTTTGTTTATGGTAAACTCAGCCAACTGGAAGGTTCCACTGTTTCTGAGTTCGGTAATCACAATGCGGTAAAATTTGTAGGCAACCGTATTTGTACACCTAAATACTTTTTGCTGGTATCTTTCTTCAAAGAAGAAATTAGATCTTCTGTCCAATTCTACCCAGTTTGAACCATCCATCGAGCCTTCATAAGTCCATGCTTTTGGATCTCTTTCGTTGGCATCATTTGCAGATGTTAAAGTATATACGGACGAAACCGCAGGTGTTTTAAGTTCAAATCTCATCCATAATTCGCCTTGTAAATCGGCCAGGAATTTAGTGTGATCATCCCCATCAATTACTTTTCTCGAATTTTCTCCACTGGTTATACCGCCGCCATTTTCGCGGTTTGATGAAAATATACCGCCAATTTCGAGATAAAGGTTTGGTGGTGGTGGTACAAAAGTTAACCGGGTAACGAACTCATTGAAGCCAAATACGTGATCGGCACTGATAACATGTACGACACCGTTTTTGGTTTTAATGTTATTTGATGATGTTGTACTGGTTGCCCAGTTGCGAACGAATTTGCTTTTTTTGGTATTATCAAAATTAATAACCTCAGGTCCGGCACCAACCTGACCAGAAGCCGATATTTTGGTTACACTCGCATGCATCGGGTAACCAATATGTACACTTTTCAAGTCTAAACCATCCTGAAGTTTTAATGAATCGGTTGTTTTCTTACCTCTGATAATATAGTACGAGGTCATCGTATCCAACTGAACAGCATCAATATTGGCCAAAAAAAGTGGGTCTTTATCAGATAGTTTTCTTAACGTATTTAAGTTACGTAAAGCCAGTTGGAAGCTTGGATTGCTTACTGCAAATAACGTAACATTACTATCGGTTAATGTTTTTTTCAAACCCATCCTGTCAATCGCTACAATAAGCGAATCGAAAACGCCTGGTTTGCTTTTCAAATAATCGTAAGTATTGCCGGCAAAAGTTACATTCTGGTCTGGTGCATCGTAAAATCCTCCATTCTTTTTGCAGGCCGAATTGATGAGCGTAAGCAATGATAAGATTGCCAGTGCGCCTGTGTATTTAATTGAATTTTTCATATCCGTTATCATTAGCGCCAGTAAGCATTTTGGGTTAATAAACTATTTTGAGCAATCAGCTTTCTTGATATTGGCCAGTAAATGCCACCAGAATTAATGAGGTTCATAAATTTGGCGTCGTTCTGTTTGATCTTGTTGTAACGGATCAAATCATACCACCTTGAGCCTTCACCCAACAATTCGCGGTGACGCTCTTCGAAAATTAATTTAATGATGTCATCTATATTTACAGAAAATCCGTCATCATATCTTCTCACCATCACAGAAAGCAGTTCATTTAAAGCGCCCTGTTGGTCGCCCAAAACTGAAAGCGCTTCTGCTCTTAACAATACGATATCTTCTAAGCGGGTAAAAACCAAAGCACTGGTAAAGTACCTGAAGTTTGGATCTGTTCCGCCACCCTGAATTACTTTGATTTTGCTGAAAATGGGATACTTACCGTTTATGTTGGTAAAATATCTTCCATCGTATTTTGCTTGCCCTAAAGTATCAACCGCAAACCTTTGATCTTTTGCAATATTGAAATATTTTAGAATCGAATCTTTCGGAAGATAAATATCCGGAACTGACTTAGTCATAACCGGTTCAGCTAAAGTTAACTCTTCAATATGCCCGGTAGATGAACCATCCACGTGGCCATAATCGGAGTTAAAACCGAACATCTGCCTGGTGTTTTTATTATAGAAAAACCCGTTGGAATTTGATAAGTCAGCACTTCCTGTAAAACCTCCGGCACTTTTTCCGTAATTATCTTCCACAAATTTGGCATATTTAGAAACGCTGGTATAATCGCCATTCCAGGCTGCCAAATGCGCTAGAACCGCGTATACCGTAACTTTTGTAGCCAAAGCACCGCCCCATCTTCCTGAAGTTTCATTATAATAATCAGTTGGCTGCTGCACATCGCCACCGCTATAAATAAATGGCAGATCAGCTGCTGCTTTTAGCATTTCCTGCTCGGCCCATGCTAAAATCCTGGCCTGGCTTTCGCGGGGTTTATTCGTAAATTTACCTTCGTCTGATGAGGTAATAAATGGTACATCACCCCAGATTCTCACCATGTAGAAATAGGCAAAAGCCCTTAAAAACCTGGCTTGCGCAATATCCACTGTCATGTTATTGCTTGTGTATCGTTTATCTGTTTCTTTTACATGCCCAATATTTTCTAAGAAAACATTAGCACCGTTTACAATGGCGTAAAACCTTGTCCAATCAGATAACGCCTCCATCACAGGATATGCTGCGTTTAAATTATTGCCGATTACAGCCTTTAAATCCTGTCTTTTCGGACTTAAAAACTCTCCGGTTCTTACATCACCATAAATCCAGTGACCGTTATTATCTGATAAGGCAGCCCGTGTTAAAGCATAAACCCCCAAAATTCCCGACCGGGCATCCTCTACTGTATTCCAGGCATTTTTTTCGCCTACAACCCTGGTAGAATCGGTTTCTAAAGCTTTATTACAGCTCGAAAAGGCAATTATAGAAACCAGAAGTATGTATAATATATTTTTCATCTTACCTGATGTTTTGTTAGTTCTTGTTTTCATCTTATAGCTCCATTTTAACACCCAGTGTATATGTTCTCGGAATGGGTTGGCCATAACCTGTATCCACGCCATCGTAGCTAACTAGCTCGGGATCCTGACCGGTGTAAGGCGTGATGGTGAAAATATTACTCACGGCACCGTATACGAAGAATTTGTTGATTTTGATGTTCTTCTTACTAAGCAGATTACCCAGTTCGTAACCCAATGAAACCTGTCTTAATTTTAAGAATGAAGCATTCTCTAAAAAGAGATCCTGATCTGCACGGTATGGGATTACCGTACTCCAGGGATTGTAAAGCGGATATTTTGAGTAATCGCCACGTTTCTCCCAGAAGGTAATTTCTTTAACAGAACTGATATCGGTATTACCTTCGCGGTTAACAAAATCAAAATGGTTAGCCATCTCCTGGTTGATTAGCTTTCTGCCTAAATTAAAGTAGAAACTTGTAGCCAGACTCCAATTGCCATATCTAAAATTGTTATCGAAACCACCTGCAAGGGTCGGTAATGAATGACCTTTTAATACTTTATCGTTATCATCAATAGTATTATCTCCATTTTGATCTTTCCAACGTGGATCGCCGGCCTTTAAAACAATCCCCTTATATTTTAATTTTTGTCCGTTAACCGCTGGCACATCAGCATCTGCAGTGTAAATACCATTATTCTCCAATAACCAATATTGATCTACGGGCTGGCCAACTTTTAAAAATCTGTTACCTACTACCAACTGATCCAGTCCTCTTGGCAATGCTTTCAATTCGTTAGCATTGTGATTAAAGTTTAAGGCCGAATTCCATGAGAATTTACTTTTTGCGATGATTTGAGCACTCACGGTGAAATCGATACCCGTGTTGTTAACAGACATTCCGCTTTCGATAGATTGTTTATAACCATATTCGGCATAAGCAGGGATGCCAATTAATTGATTTTTGTCGGTTTTGCTGTAAAGGTCAACAGAAACGTGAAGACGGTTTTTCAACATCGCCACATCAGCACCAACATTAAGTTGATCTGAGTACGACCAAGGCACACCATAACCTACCCAACCAAATTGATAAGGACGTGTTAAAACACCGAATGCATTATATCCAGGTACTGTTAAGTTACCAGTATAACCAACTGAAGCTGTATATTGTGGACCCTGCGTATAATTATCGTAACTAAAGGTACGCCCCATTCTACCAGCACTTGCACGCAATACCAAATCATCAACCAAGCTGTTATCTTTCAAAAATTCATTTTTGATATTCCAGGCGGCAGAAATAGTTGGCGAATAAAACCAACGGCTTGTTGGTTGTGCGTTTGAAGAGCCATCTAAACGTAATACGGCTGATAAGAAGTATTTATCGCTAAATGAGTAATCAGCTTTTCCATAGAAAGACAATAAGTTATCTTCCGTTTTATCTAAAAACCGATAAGTTAATTCTCTTGGAAAGGCAACTGGTGTTAAATAACCTGGGTTATCCTTACCATCGTCATTTTTAGGTTTAGAGTCCAGCAAATTGATTTTAATATAATCATTAACACCTTTATAAGCGTAGGCGTTACTGTATTTATAAATATCCCATTGCATGGATTGCCCTAAGGCAAAATGAAAATCGTGAACCTTATCCAGGTTTAAATCGTAAGTTACTTTGTTATCCATCATTAATCTCTGGCTAAAGCCATAATAATTGGATGCATAACTGTTTCCCTGCAAAAGCGTTCTGGCATAAAAAACATCTCTATACCCCTCACTGTAATCAGCATTAAAAGATGATACCACCTTAAACTGACCAAAAATTCCTTCTAATTTGGCATAACCCTGAATAGAGTTTGTTTTGTTATCATCAAAACCTTTCTTATATTCTTGCAGGTATGAACCATAGAAATCTTTATTTGGAGGCAGAGGCGCACTTAAATCAGGAAAATAATTAAGTTGTGCAAACCGGTCGCGCAAGGTTTTATTTCTGTCGCGGTTTAAGCGGTTCGCATTAATCATAGTCGAAAACAACAACCATTTGGTTGGCTTCATATTGATATTGAAAGTGGCGCTATAACGGTCGATACCCGTTTGATCTGCTACACCTTCACTTTTGGTATTACCCAATGCAAACCTAAAGTTCGCCCTGTCAGTACCGCCGGCAAGTGAGAAATTAATACCATATACCAGTGCATTTTTATAGTATAGATCTGTCCAGTCTGATTTTCCACTGTACACATTATTTAGCGAATCGCTTAAATATACCGGATACTCTTCATCATCAGAATATCTGCCATTTGTGGTATATACATCATAAAAGCGCTGTCTGAAATCATTTTCATATTTACCATTGATGGTATTTACAAATGGTTTTTGCACCATACCGATATACGAATTGAAAGATATCGCGCGGTATTTACCAACTGCTGTTTTTGAGGTTAAAACAATTACCCCGTTAACACCTCTTGGCCCGTAAACAGAAGTGGAACCTAAATCTTTAAGCACTTCTACCGATGCAATATTATTCATATCAATACCAGTCAATAAATTAGTTGCAGGACCGATTCTGTTAAAATCGAATTGCTGTATATCAAAAGCGAAAGGATGCTCCCGTACCAACGGGATTCCATCTAGAACCACCAGAGGTTGAGCATCGTACAAATCCTTTTTAGATAATAGCGGCATTGCAGCTCCCCTAATAAACATGTTCTGAATAGAACCTGGTTCGCCTGAGGGTTCCTGAATATACAGACCAGCAAAATTGCCCTTTAAATTTTGCTGTAATGAAATTGCAGGGAAGAGCGATAAATCTCTGGTGTCTTTTTGTACACCACCAGACAATTTGTTGTAAAGTGTTTTTTTCCTGATCTGTTCAAGACTATCTTTTCGCAAAGAATCTTTAGTTGATACGATCTTAATTTTCGTCGTATCCTGAAGGATCAAATAATTAATTGTTAGGCCTTTATGATTTTTTTTGCCCGCAGAAAAAACGGGTAAAACGTTTAACGTAAACGCGGCAAAAAAAACAAGGCACGCCCATAAGTATCGCATAGTTAATGGATCTTTTAATTGGTAAAAAAATGATTTCTAGAACTTATTTTTTCGGAAACGGCAAGACACGTCTTAGGTTAAAAGAACAGGTACTTTGGTAGTAATAGTTAGGGATTCTCATAAAATTTAGTATTTGGTTAACTCAAATATATAATATACTAAAACGTTTTAATAACGAATTGTCATTTTTATGAAATTTTTATAAAACAGCGCAATAATATTTAATTCTATTAAAATAATTGTCAAGCAGACAGGTAAAAAATAAATATTATTAAAATAATTTGAAAAATTAACATCCTATAAAACAGTAGATAAGGATATTTTTTACAAATAATTACAATAATCAGAACAATTTTAGGTTACAATTTTTTAAAATGCTTAAACGTTTTAGTAAAAATTAATATGCAGAGTATGTATTACCATTAAATTGCCGGCAATAGTTTAGTTCTGAATAGCTACTACCCAATTATCCCTTAAAATCAGTTAACTGCAAGTGTATTGTAAAAGAAAGGTTAACTTAATTTATCTTTCAGTAGCTATCCGATAGGTAGGATCTTCCATAATGTTTACTGCGATAATCTGATCAGCATTTTTCAGCAAGCGCTTACAGTCGTTACTCAGATGTTTTAATTGAAGTTTCTTATCCACTAAACGATAACGTTCGGTTAGTTTATTCAGCGCATCAATGCCCGACATATCAAAAACACGGCTGTGCTTAAAATCAATAATGATATGCTGCGGATCGTGTGCCACATCAAACAGTTCATTAAAACTAGCAATTGATCCAAAAAACAGGGGCCCGAATATTTCGTAAGTTTTCACACCATTGGCATCGATATGTTTACTGGCACGTATTCTTTTAGAACTCTCCCAGGCGAAAACAAGTGCTGAAATAATTACACCTATTAATACCGCAAGTGCCAGGTTATGCAGCCAAATGGTGATAACAGCCACCAGGATGCCAATGATAATATCATGCACAGGCATTTTATTAATCACTTTAAAGCTCATCCATTCAAAAGTGCCAATGGCTACCATCATCATTACACCAACCAGCGCGGCCATAGGTACACGATCGATCACCGGAGCACCTATCAAGATGATAACGAGTATAGTTAAGGCCGCAACAATACCTGATAACCTGGCCCTGGCACCTGCCGAGAGGTTAACCAGTGTTTGGGCAATCATCGGACAGCCACCCATCCCCGTAAAAAAGCCGTTTGTAATATTGGCAATTCCTTGTGCAATACTTTCCCTGTTCCCATTGCCTTTAGTTTCTGTAATTTCATCAACCAGGTTCAACGTAAGCAGGCCCTCTGTTAAGCCCACACCAGCCATAATGAGTGAATAGGGAAAAATGATCTTGAGCATATCCAGATTAAGCGGAACTTTCGGAATATGAAAGGGCGGAAAACCACCATTTACTGAAGCAATATCTTTAACCAGTTTGGTATCAATCCTAAAACATAAGACAACAAGAAAAACCACAATAATAGCCACCAGTGAGGATGGAATGGCTTTGGTTATTTTAGGGAGAATGATCACTATTGCAACAGTGAGTAATACCAAAGCCAACATGATATATAAAGGCACACCACTCAACCATTCTACTCTGCCGTTAACAAGGGTTTTGAACTGTTCTAACTGCGACATAAATATAATAACCGCCAAGCCGTTAACAAAACCGAACATTACGGGCTGCGGAACCAGCCTGACAAATTTCCCAAGTTTAAACAGCCCTGCTATAATCTGGATTACGCCTGCTAAAGCCACTGCCGCAAAAACATACTCTATACCCTGTGTTTTCATTAAAGCGATAAGCACAATTACTGTTGCACCTGCCCCACCCGAAACCAAGCCTGGCCTGCCACCTAAAACAGCCGTAACCAGGCCCATAATAAAAGCAGCGTACAAACCTGTTAAGGGAGGAAAACCCGCAAGGATAGCAAATGATAACGATTCGGGGATCATGGTCATGGCCACCGTTAAACCTGCAAGAATTTCAGTTCTGTAATTTATTTTCTTTGAAAAATCGAATAGTTGCAGGTAAGGCTTCATCATTAAAATTATTAGTAGCTGCAAATATCTAAATTATGAGAACATTAGTTCTATATAGATTCTTCAAATTGCAATTCATGTCAAAAGCATCACAATATCTAGTAGGTAATGAATGTAAGATGGATCTAATCCGAAGTCGGGGGGCCGGGCCTATCGTGCAAAAGAAACATACCTTAGTGCTTAATGATGGGAACGTAAGTTGGATGTTGGAATTGATTCTGCATTTATCTTCTGGATCTGCGGAATAAATAATTAAAAACGAATTGCAAATCCTGGTCAATATTAACTCCAGGCAAGAAAACTAATTCGGGATAACTTTTTTACGTTTAAGTTCGTCAAACAGATTAAAAAACATTTTTTTAGTATCAACGTACTCGTGGAAGCCCAATCGCCTTGCTTTGGTACCATCCGAGAAAAAATCGTAATCCCAGGAAAAAACAAAGTCGCCAAAGGCCCATGAAGATACGTCTTCATAACTATGTTTGGCTAGGTTATGTTTTTCTTGCATCTGTGTCCATAAAGCCGATTTATCGGCCATTACGGTTTGCAAAGGCATTTGAAGTGGAGGTGCAGCATCCATTTTAAAATATGCTGCGATTTTAGGCCAAAGATCATTCCAGCGGACCAAATCACCATTGGTTATATTAAAAGCTTGATTGGCACATGCCGGGCTTGTAGCCGCCCATACCGTTGCTTTTGCCAATAATCCAGCGTCTGTAATATCTAAAAGCTTATCATAAGCCCCTAATTTGCCAGGGAAACGCAAAGGCAAACCCAGTTCTTTCGATATGGATGCATAAACTGCAATTACAGAAACCAAATTCATCGGATTTCCCAATGCAGTACCTGCAACTACAGATGGCCGAAGAGAAGACCAATTCCATTTTTTACCTTTTTGCTGTGCCTCAAGAAACTGTTGCTGATTTACATTAAATTCCGGAGGCATGTGTCCACCGTCGCTTTCTTTTGCCGGTGTTTTAAAAGGACCGTAATGCGCCCCGTATACTTTATAGCCTTGCATTAAACTGATGTGCTGTAAGTCTTTTGCAATACCTTCAATGGCATTAACCACGTTTACAAGCATCGCCAAATTAGGCGCAACCAGCTCCACCCATGTAGGTTTATCTTGATAAGCGGCATAAAAAATATGTGTTACCATAGTTAAAGGGCTCAATTGTTTCTTACTGTCCTCTGGGTCGAGCAGGTTTACAGAAATGTACCTGGTTTTATCCGTATCGAGCCCACCCCGACGCGATAAACCGATAATATCCCAATCGCCAAGATTTTCTAAATGGCTGATTAAATTACTGCCAATTACGCCATTTGAACCCACAACTAATGCTGTTTTACTGTTATTCATCTCTTTTGATTTAAATTGATTCATGTAAAGCAAAGATCCTGACAAACTAAAGCTATGTTTTTGTAAAATAGTATGATAGATTTGTATAAATCTATGATGAAGCGATACGTCCAATTTCAACCAATTGTTATTTCAGAATTTGAAGTAAGCAAATGGCAGCACCCTGTACACCGGCACAATCATTACGAACTCATATACATTAAAAATGGATCTGGCCATCATATCATTAACGAAATCCCAATTGTTTACAAAGGAGGGAATCTCTTCTTAATTGGTCCGGATGATGACCATCGTTTTGAAATTGATGAAAAAACACATTTCATTTACATCAAGTTTACTGATATATACATCCATCAAAAAGAGATTGGTTCAACAGGCTTACAGTACTTAGAATACCTGATCAAAAGCCGGGAAACGCATTTTCTAAGTTTTAACTTTACGGAAAACGATCATCTGATTGTTGAAAAAATCATTGCGCTCATCCTGTCACTCAACATAAACATGTTGCAAAATGAAGCTTTAATCTGGACACAGATCTTAATGCTTTCCACTATTATGCAACGCAATATGCCCGAAATTAAAAGCAGCGCACAACGATCAAAAGACATTCAAGCCATTTTCTGTTACCTGCACAAATATATTTACCAGCCTAAAAATTTAAAGGCGAATGTAATGGCAACACATTTTAATCTTTCAGAAGACTATATAGGACCATATTTTAAAAGAAATACAGGGATAACCTTACGCCAGTATATCCACAATTATCGTCAGCATTTAATTCAACAGCGAATAGAAAGCGGAAGATTTGGATTGAAACAAATTGCCGTAGAATTTGGCCTTGTTGATGAAAGCCACGTGAGTAAACTGTTGCGAAAAGTCTGAAGCCCGGAGCAAAAGCATGGAAAATGTAAGATGGGTGATGGAGTTGATTCTGAGCTCATCTTCTAAATCTGCGGACAAATGAATATTTAAACGAATTGTAAATCCAGGCCCGCTAAATGCATATCCTGATCAATTAGCGGTTGTATTTATCTAAATAAAATTTTGCATCAACCGACAAACCTAACTCAATAAAACTCTGTGTAGACCATTTAATTTTGAGTGGAGTACCTGCATCTTTTACAGTTTCTTTACTCACATCCTTACCCGTTCCATAATTGATCTGCGCAAAAGGATTTTTATTAATATTGAGCACCAAAAGTAACCTGCTACCTTTTTGAAGCTGCTTACTAAAAACCCTCGACCTATAAAAAGGTATGGTTTCTAATTTGCCAGGCCTGAGTAATTTCCTTTTACTCATGTCGTGTGCATAGCTTGCTCTTCCCAAATAATAAGAAAGCTGGAAATATTCGCCAGAGGGAGTAACTTCATACAGAACCAGGCTTACATCCATATCCTTTTTGTTGATGATGGCTTTAAGCTGTCCCTCTGGTGCACCTGATACCGAAATGGCTTGATTAAATGGCTTCGTGATAAAAAACAGTCCATTGGATCTGTCGATTTCTTTTTTGATGATCGGATCAGGATAATAATCGTTGTAGAACTCGTTTCTATCGGCCAGATCAACCTGCTGGTGCATGAAAATTTCTTTGGCTGGCTTTTGCTCCGAAAGCATCAGCCCGTTTTCCGCACTGTCCAGATAAAAGCGGATGTGGTAATCCTCCATCTTTGCCAATGAAGAAACATGCTTCCACTTACTTGCGCTCATTACCTCATAATTGATCTTATCTTTTAACAGTGCAGGTTTCTTTCCGCCCTTAAGAATATAATCAAGCCATTGGAAAGTGATTTCGCGGGTATTGATCAGTGCTATTGAGTCTACCTCATAATCTCTCAGCCTGGCTACTCCACCTATCTGCGATCCAAAATGATCATAAGGGCCTATAATTAAATAATGTTCGGCTGATGGATTATACTTGTAATGTTCGCGGAGGTACTCTAATGCTGAAATTTGCCCATCGTCGTAATAACCAGTAATACTGAGCACTGGAATATTAATGTGTTTAAAATCTTTACCATAAGGCACCATCGACTGCCAATAGGCGTCGTAATCGGGGTGATTAAGCCATTTCTGCAACAATGGATTTGGTGTGCCATCAATGCTGTCGATCTTATTGTAAGCGGCCCCACTTTCCCACCAGTTATTCCGCATCCTGCGCCAACGGGCATTATCTTTATTCACAGCATCATCCGTGTATTTGTTATTGGTGATGTAAAATGCCCACTGATAATTGGCTGCTAAAAAAACATTATTTTCCATGGGCAAGCCAAGCCCTGGAATAGCCGCTACATAGGGTACAATGGTTTTAAGTGCCGGATGCAGGTATTTGGCCGCTGCCCATTGCGCAAAGCCTGAATAACTTCCACCATACATCCCTACCCTACCATTACTCCATGATTGTTGGATGATCCAATCAATAACTGCATTTACATCTTTGGTTTCATATTCGTAAGGCACCGGTATATCGGGGCTGAGCCGTTTTCCTCTTGCATCGGCAACAATACCAACATAACCATGATCGGCTGCATATTTGGCTTCCACCAAACTTCTATTGGTATTGGAGTAGATAAAATAGAACAATGCGGCAGGCAATTTCTGCTGCACACCTTTTTTCCTTACCACTACGGCAGATAAACTAATGCCGTATTTTGTTTTAATCATCATACTATCGTTAATGATGTAATTATTACTATCGGGTAAGGTTAGTTTTTGTTGTGCAAAAGTTTCCATGCCCATTATGAGGCATAGCACAACCACACCCAGTTTTACTAAGTTTATTTTCATGATCAAAAAATTATAGTTTATGTTTTAATGAGGCTCCTTAATTTAACAGCCCTCCGTTCTGATATCCTGATTAAATTTCCCGTCTTAAGCTCTACAAACATCCCCTCATCATCTTTTTTTATTGAACTGATGTAGTCGAGGTTAAATAATATACTTCTGCTGGCTCTAAAAAACCTTTCACAATCGGGGTTTTCTTCGAGTTTGTTTAAGGAGGTTTTGAGCAATACCTGCTCCTTGCCGAAAAAGAGTCGCGCATAATTCTCTACCGACTCGATCAAATGCACGTCTTTCCACTTTATGAGATGATATTTGCCCTTTCCTTTCACAAAAATAGCTGTTCCATCATCTATACTGATCTTTTCTATGGCTTTATCAATTGCACTTTTAAAGCGTTCATCACGTACAGGTTTCATCAGGTAATCCATAGCGCTTACTTCAAAAGCCTGCACAGCATAACTGTCGAAAGCCGTTACAAAAATCACCTGTGGCAGATATACCAGATTTTCTAACAGATCGAAACCCGAACGACCAGGCATCTGTATATCCAGAAAAATCAGCTCGGGTTTTAAAAGTCCAATAAGCTGTTCGGCTTCATCAGCATTCGCAGCCTCACCCAATACTCTAATCTGCGGATAGCTTTTTAACATCCTCATCAGCTCCTGCCTTGCCCCACGTTCATCGTCGATGATTAGCGTCTTAATGTTTCTCATCTGATCGGAATTTTAATTTCGGAACAAATCTTTTGATCTATTTCATACAGGCTGAAAGATGCAGAGTGGTCGTAATTGAGATCGAGCCTTTCTTTCAGGTTACGAAGTCCGATTCCAGTAGTTGTTTTATCCTGTTCCAATTTGCCGGGATTTAAAACACGGATATTAACAAATCCTTCATGTTCATTAATTATTACTTCAATCTTTCCACCTTGCTTTTCTAAGGCAACTCCATGTTTTACCGCATTTTCTACCAATGTTTGAATACAAAGACGTGGCACCATCAACCCGGAAAGCGAAATATCCATATCCAAATCGTAAGTTAATCTTTCTTCCATTCTCAAACCTTCAAGCTCCAGGTAATCTCTAACCAGCTCTACTTCTTCATTTAACCTAATGAGCATGGCACTACCCTTATATAATCCGCTGCGTAACAGTTCGCTTAACAGATCAATTGCCCTACCTGCAGCATCGGGGCGGGTGTATACCAAAGATTTTATATTATTGAGTGCATTGAATAGAAAATGGGGGTTTAACTGAGCAGAAAGATTGTCCAACTGCGATTGTTTAAAGCTAAGCTCCAGTCTGGCATTTTCTACCGATAACCTGATTTCTCTTTTTGCGTAATGGTAAAGATGATAGGCCAAAAGCCATATAGCCATTAAGCGGATGCCAGCAACGAAAATACCAGTAGCATGTACACTAAAAAAATCGGTAAACGACTGGGGTGGATGGCTCAGAAATAACAGCCTCACCAGGTATAACTTACCAATGGTAACCAGCAGATAAAAAATACCCATCGCCGGAATAACAATTAACATTCGCCAGATCAGTTTCTCGAGTGAAAGATTCTGCCAACGGTTTTTGTTTGCAAAATTACGGTATAAATGTGTAATCAAAATGTATATTACCACATCCGAAACAAACTGCACAACAGCCAGATTGAATCTAAAATTAGCTGAAGCAGACCAACCTTGGAATGTCCAATACAAAGCCGCTACCGACCAACCAATTAGCTGACATTTCCAATAAAGCGATATGTAGGGTTTCTTTACCAAAATTTTCTGCTCTGAACAAAGCAACGAAAACTAATTTTAAGAAAGAAGACAAAGTACACGAGCGTAGGCTTTTGGGGGATAAGTGTTTTTTAGGCTGGAATAATAGAATGGAAATAGTCGGAAGTCGGAAGTCAATTGCGCAAAAGAACTAACATATTTTAGTGCGCGCTGCGTTATCTTTAAATCTGCGGGAGAAACAAAAAGATCAGTCTGGTGTAGCGTCTGTCTGTATTTTTACGTTTTATGGAGGAACACTAATCTAAAAAATCACATCTCTATGAAAAACCTGCTCCTTCTATTTATTGTTTTCGCATTTGTTTCTTGTAAAAAATCAGAAAGATATGGTCCGCTGAACTTAAAAAACGGACAGGAAGTTGAATTATTGGTAAGCCCTCGTTATGCTGCAGATAATGATGTACTTTTAAAATTGCCCGGTAATGTAGATGCCGGAGCTTCGCTTTCGGGGTTTGATCAGCGGGAACCTGGTTATACTTACCGCATTAAAGCGAGGTTCAACCGCGATGAAGTGCCCCTTCAAGACGGGCCTGAATACTACTTTATTTTCGAAAAGATAATCAGCAAAGAGCAGTATAAAGGAAGCGAATCTTTTACCGTGCAGCTGATTACTTCTTATATACCTGGAGGACCAGTAATAAGACTGAGCAAAACTGGAAATGACTATTATCTGATTCCAGGTAAGTTACAGCTCACTTATGCAAACAGTACTGTTCAGAACGAGCTGGAGGAAATCTGGTTGAACGCACAGGAAATCCGTGCAAACTGGCAAAATGGACAACGGCCAAAATGGAAGGCCATTAAAGCTACAGTAGTTCACGATCCGCAGAAGTTTGGAAAGGCCTATTTAGTACAACAGATACAATTTATTGATTAGCGAAAAATATGGGCCTTAGGTAAAATGGATGAAAGATGGACGTAAATCTGATACCATATAATCAATATCATCAAGTTAAACACTTCGGTTGTCGTCTGAGCGTAATCGAAGACTTCTCAGGATTCATAATCTAAAGTAAATACCCCTCAACTACGCTACAATTGACAGATTTAAATAGACTGGTCGTCATCCCGACCGCAGCAACGCGAAGTGGAGAGATCTATCAAAACAGATTTGATTAGCAAAGCCTTCGGGTTCTCGACTGCGTTGCACTTTGCTCGAAATGACACCCCTTGTATATCTGTCATCAACCCTCCAATGTATTTGAAAAATTCTAGCTTCTATCAATAACAGATCTTATAAGAAAGGTCGTTATTGTGAGCCACCAAGCAATCTAAAATCGCACACTGTTAGCGATCGTCGTAAGATTGCTTCGCCGGCTGAAAAAGCCTTCTTGTAATGACGTTTATGTAAACAACTAATCTATAGTGTTATTTTTTTTGACCGCATAAGACATTTAAGGGCCATATAATATAAGCTTATATGGTGTGAAAGCCTGGAGGATTATTTAATGAATTAGATGTTATTGGTGTCTAAGGTGGTTAATTAAACTGGGTAGTCTTTAATTTTTGCGACCACTTTAGACATCTTAGCTCAATGAGTTTTGCAGGATGCAAATCTTAAATCTAATACGTTAGAAAGCGAATATAGGATCATTCCTATTTTTTCAGGCCAAAGACCTGATGCTTTCTTATAATGACGACCCCTCGGGGAGATTTATTTCCATTAATTCTACCGCCATTTATATTGACTTTTACCATAAATTACCCCCTCAGGGTGACATCTTTTTTGCAATTTATTCCTTAACTTAATGGTATTGACCTTACGCTAGCCAAGCAACGCTGCGTGCTTGGCGCCTTCCCTTAGCGCTCGTTGCGGTAAAAAATAGAGAATATTAGATCTTTTGGTTTGGCAAGCCATCAATAAGTCGCGTTTTACCCCTTAACTTGTCGTTTTTGCACATTAATACCTATGTAGCTTTAGTATACCTTTGAATATACTAAATCATAAAACCACATGGCAACTCAAATTTTTGTAAACCTGGCTGTTAACGATCTTAACAGATCTGTAGAATTTTTCACCAAACTAGGTTATACTTTTAACCCACAATTTACCGATGAAAAAGCAACCTGTATGATTATAAGCGAAACGATTTACGTGATGCTGCTTACCAGAACCTTTTTTCAAACCTTTACAGAAAAAGAAATTATAGATGCCCACAAAGCTATAGAAACCTCCATTGCAATATCGGCTGAAAGTAAGGATGCAGTTAACGAAATGGTAGATAAAGCGGTAGCTGCAGGCGCCACTATACCTAATCCGGCTACTGATTACGGCTTTATGTACCAGCATAGCTTTGATGATCTTGATGGTCACCATTGGGAATATGTATGGATGGACCCGAACGGCATGCCTGAACAGCAGGGCTAATAAAAAAAGTATATAAATATAAAAAAAGGTAAGCAACGGATCCGTGTTTACCTTTTTTTTGGAATTTATTTGAATGTGGTTATACTAATTGATCAGTGATGGGTTATCGTGCTTTGATAATATAGTCTTAGCGGGATGCTAAGACGAGTGAGTGCGAAAATTAATTAAGCAACTTAAAAGGGTGCCCAAAAAGGTAGGACACCCTTTTAATGATTTTATAGATCTGTCTAATTACTATTTGAAGATGCCTGCCAGGGTTTTGTTCAGTTCCTCTCCTCTTAAATCTTTACCTACTACCTTACCTTCCGGATCAAGCAGAAAGCTTGCCGGCACAGATTTTACGCCATAAGCTTTTACCGCAGCGTTCGACCAGGCTTGCAGATCCGACACATGCGTCCAGGTGAGCCCATCAGCTGCGATGGCTTTTAACCATGCTTCTTTTTTTGAATCCAGGGATACACCCAAAATTTCAAAGCCTTTATCATGGTATTTTTTGTAAGCGGCAACTACATTGGGGTTTTCTCTCCTGCAGGGTCCGCACCAGCTTGCCCAGAAATCAACCAGTACATATTTACCTTTAAAATCAGACAACTTCACAATCTTACCATCCTTATCAGGCATCGCAATGGCAGGGGCAACTTTCCCTTTGGCGGTTTTCGCATTGGTTTTTAACGCGGTGTTGATTTGTTCGCCAATTTCCGATTGCTGTGCTTCTTTAGTGAGCAGCCCAAAGAACGCTTCGGCCACCGGAAAATTCGGATAACTGATAAAACGATCATAAATGACTGCTGCAGATCCGGCCGAAGCAGGATTTTTGAGGATGTACTGCTTTACAGTTGCAATGTTCGTCGTATCCAGAGCCCTGAATTCCCGGTCGAAACCTGCACGGGTAGCCGTATCTTTTTTGCCGGCTTTCTCCGCCTGATCAAGCCGCCTGTAAATATCTCCTGCTTTGGCAGTGATTGTTTTCCAGGGGCCTTTGTAAAAGCCCATCCATACATCCTGTGCAGCAGATCCATTGATGACCACCTGAGATAAACTATCAGGTTTGGTCACATTGATAGCCGAATTCTCCAATATAAAAAGTACTGGATTTTTCAGCCCCTTACTTTCCAATTTATAAAATCCTGGTTTTTTGACCATTCCTTTAAGCATAAAGGTACCATTAATAACATTGACTGAATCTGCAATTACATATTTATCCCCAACGTCGTGACCAAGGTAGATCTTATCTTTAACGTCAGGAAGATTACCGGTCACCACATACTTTCCATTCTGGGCCAATAGCGGGCCTCCATAACATGCCAGTGCCACGGGTACTATGCTTAATATTCTCTTAAATAAAATGTTCATCTTATAATGTTTTTAACTTGGTGATTACTTCTTCCATGCTCATATTTTCCAGTACAACTTTCCCCTGCCCGTCTAACAGGAACATGGCAGGTATCGCCTGTACTTTCCAGGCATTGGCCGTTGCACCATGATCCAGGAAACTTGGCCATGGCAGTTTTTCTTCCTGCTGTGCCTTTAACCAGTCGGCCTCTTTTTTATCAATCGAAATACTAACAATCTGCAAGCCTTTATCTTTATACGCTTCATACACTTTTTTCAGACCGGGAATAGATTTACGGCATGGTACACACCAGGAGGCCCAAAAATCGACCAGCACATATTGATGTCCTTTTTTTAATGCTCCTATTTCCGCAGGCTGCCCGTCCTCATTTTTCGCGTTCAGCAAAGGTGCCTGCTGGCCTTTAAACCCCAGGGGATTAATCAGCTCGCCCAGGATCTTACCGTAGTAACTTTTCTGTGCAGCAGGCGACAGCTCTGCATACATACTTTTGTCTTCCGGAGTGAAATAACTGTAGACATCAAGTGCCAAAAGCGGCCCCCAGAAAGAATCTTTATTGTCGGTCACAATTTTGCGCATATTTGTCTGCGCCTGTTTAAAGAACCCTGATTCATCAGCCATTGCTTTTTTCCAGGCGGGAGTCTGCATGATCGATTTAACCAATGCGGTATCTTTCGCAGCGTATGCCTGGTTTCTCCTGGTCATCACCTCTTTATTGGCTTCCTGATTTGCAAGAAAAAGTGCATTGAGTTCATTCTTGGGCGCAATTTTTTTCATATACTGGTCATTTGCTTCGCTCCCTTTTACCACCACATCAGTAAACTTATAGTATTTGTTTTCTGCCCCGCCCGACAGGGTAGCTGTGGCGGTAACAACAATCTTTCCGGGCTGAAGGACTAATGAGGTTTGCCCGCTGATGCCTGCAGTCCGCAAATAATACAGCCTTGGTTCTGTAGCAATTGTTGCTTGGAGCAGAAAATTACCGTTACTGATTACAGCGGTAGCCACAGGCTGCTCATTTGCATGTGTAGCCCCCGGAACAAGATCGATACGTGTGCCATCAGGCAAGCCTTTAACCGTACCGTTGATGGTAACCGGCATGGTGACCGCTTTCGCCTGTCCCAGGAAGACGGTTAAGAGTATGAGGAGCAGTAAATGCCCAATTTTCAGTTTCATATTGTATTTTAATCTACTTGTCTACATTTTGTTTGATGGTACCATTACCCGGATTTTTTGAAGCACCCTGTGGAAATGGCATCGTCCAGAGATGAGAATTCGGGGCAAGCGTTAAGGCTTGTCCGGCTTCTGTTTTGCTCAGCGTAACGGCATAGTTAGGATCCTTATTCAGGCGGCGTGCATCAGCAAAAGGTGTAATCCCTAAAATGAGTTCGTTACCTTTGGTTCGCTGGATGAGTTTTACCGCCTCTATGGTGCTAGATGCGCTCAGCGGTGCATATTTTGCAGCAAAGATTCTTTTTACCCGCACAGCATTCAATGTGGCCATTGCACCAGCAACATCGTTGAGACGTGCCTGGCATTCTGCTTTAATCAGGTACACCTCAGTGGTTGTTAAACCACCCACGTTGAAAAAACCAGTGGTGATGCTGGTATAATACGTATCTGCACCAACTGTCCTGAGTTTCCAACGGGAAGCAAATCTTGCATCACCCTGTTCAAAACGTGCTGCACGGTCAACGCGGATCGCCTGTTCCCGTCCGGCATTACTTGATGCACCATGACGGAAATAGTAATTTTCCACATAATTGAAGCCCATTGGTGTAGGTGCATTGCTATAGATACCAACAGCCTCTATCTGCGTTTTGTAGGTATTATAAAATGTTGTCCAGTCAAACAGTTTATCATTGTACTTCAGGGCTTCATTTGCAGCAGCCAGCGCATCGGCATACCTTCCCATTTGCAGAAGTATTCTTGCTTTCAGCGCATTTGCCGATCCGAGATTGGGATGCAGTACCGTTGCGCTGGTAGCGCCTAAAGCAGGAATAGCCTCATTAATATCCTTCAGCATGAAATCATATAGTTCTTTGATCGATACCTGAGTATAAGCAGCGCCAATATCAGCACTAAGGATCAACGGTACAGATAATTTGGTAGCTGCGTTTGCTTCTTCATAGGTGTCTGCATAGTAATTGGCCAGGATATCATAATCCATCGCCCTTAATACTTTCGCCTGTCCGATCAGTTCCGCTTTTTGGGCCTCCGTCCCCTCTGTTGTTCCCGCTGCCTTTTCAATAATCAGGTTGCTGGTATTGATCCCTTTGTAATTATTATAGTAAGTACCTTCATCGGCATTGTTCAATGCAATCCTGTTGGCCAATTCATCCCAGTTGTAATTCGCCTTGTATAGGGGATAGTAATTCAGGTTGCTGCTGGTCTCAAATTTGTCATTAAGCAAAAGCACTGCCTGGGTGATATCTGAACGGTGGTTACCATACTCGTCGCGGATCAACGCCTCATAATCTGACAACGTAGTAGGGATCTGGCCATTACCTACAGGAAGGATATCAATAAATTTTTTGCAGCTGCTAAAGCTCAACACTGAAGCAAGAGCGGCTAATTTTATGGTGTTTGAAAATATATTTTTCATCACTTATGTCTTTAAATATTGTTTGCTGCTAAATGCAGTATAAAATAGTTTCCTAGAAATTAAGATAAGCACCCCATACATAATTAGGGGTAAGGTATCCGTTGAGCAGGTATTTTGCAGTTTTGGATTTGGCCAATGTAAAGGCGTTCTCCACATTAAACTGGAAACGTATATTACTCAGTCCTGCTTTTTTAGCGATCAGTTGAGGTACGTTATAGGCAAGAGAAATATTTCTCAGTCGCATATTAGTCGCATCCAGCACATTGATATCTGCATACCTGTAGATGTCAGCACTCTGACTATTATAGCTAGGGTCTTCAGCAAAAACAACTTTAGGGATATTGGTTTTCAGTTCATCGCCCGGATTTCTCCACCTGTTTACAATATCTTTGTTCACTGCAGAAATTTGCGTAACATAACCGTTGAGGGCACCATTATAGCTGGCTCCCAATACAGGTAAAAATGTATCCCTCATTTTATGACCGCCCTCAAAAGTAAGCAGGAAGGATAGGCTGAAGTTTTGATAGGAAAGCGTACTGTTCACTGATCCGCTGTATTTTGGAACGGTCGATCCGCTGTAGACAATAGATTGCAGCGTAGCCGGTGAAGCCTGTACCTTCTCTCCCTTTTCATTGTAAACCTGTGGCAATCCTGTATTACTCAAACCAGCCCATTGATAACTGTAAATGGCATTGTATGGATTTCCGATACGTGGGAATGATTGCGGATAATCAAGCTGAAGCACATAAAAAGGTGCCTCTATGTTAACGTAAGTAACTTTATTTTTGTTAAAGGCATACTGCATCCCTAAATTCCAGATCAGGTCTTTGCCACGGATGATATCACCTGACAAGGCCAGTTCAACTCCCTGGTTCAGCATCTCTCCGTTATTGATCACGTAGGTTGAATAACCGAACCCTTCGGTCGGCACACCCTGCGTGTTGGCCAGCAAATCCTTGCCACTTTTATGGTAGTAGTCAACCGATCCCGATAGGCGGTTTTTAAAAATTGCGAAATCCAGACCGGCATTGGTGGTCGTAGTTTTTTCCCATGACAGCAATGGGTTTGGCCTGCTGCCTATGATCGCCTGCAAACCTCCCACGTTATAGTTAGGGTTGAAATTGAAAGTGGTAAACGGTGCACTGTTGGTGTAAACATTACCGCCGATGCCATGCGAAGCACGTAATTTCAATCTATCCACCCAGTCTGCATTAAAGAATGATTCCTTATCGATATTCCAGCCGGCACCGAATGACCAGATTGGTGTATTCTGGTATTTCGAACTTGTGCCCCAAAGGTTTGATTTGTCCCAGCGGATGCTGCCTGTAAAGAGATACTTTTCATCATAGGCATAACCAACATTACTGTAAAAAGAGACAAAACGCTCTGTATTGATCCTGTTAACAGCCGCATCCCTGGCGGTAAAATTTCCTCCTCCGAGAATATTACCGGGATAGCTGCCCAATAAAGGCTGGTTAACCAGGCTGTAGGTTAATGTATTTGGATTATAGTTGTAAAGCGACTGATTATCATATTCAATTTTTCTGTTCCTGATCTCAGACCCTAAAATTGCAGTGAAGCTATGTTTATCCCCGAAGGTTTTGTCAACGTTTAACTGCTGGCGGAAGTTATAGGCATTATTGAACTGGTTTTCCTTATAATTGATATTTCCGTAAGGCAGATTAAAAATTGCCTGCCCGCCGCTCACAGGATTGAAAGAAGCAAAACTATTTACCTTGCTGCGAACAAAATAGGAGTTTTTATCATATAGCTGATTAAGCCTGCTGGTTGCATACTCATATTGAAAACTTGATTTGTAAGACAACCAGTCGGTTATTTTTGCACCCAGGCGCACAAACGACCTGCTGGTAAAGTTCTTTGTTTTACCAATGCTCATTGCCTGTTCATCCAATGGCGTAATGTCCATATTGTACAGCCGGTTATTATTAATCAATGACATGTTATTGGCTGATAAACGGGATGCAGCAGTAGAGGTAAAGTTACTTCCGTCTGCATTCACCAGCCTGTCATACGGTAAAAATGTATAACCTGGCGACAACGTGTTGTAAGGTTGGATCTGGCCTTCATTATAGGACAGGAATGTGCTCAGCTCCATGGTTAGCCATTTATTAATCTGAGTGGTATTGTTGATGTTGATGCCAAGTGATTCATCACCCGCATATTTATCCTGTGTTTTGTTATTGCGGTAAGTTGCAGAAGTGTACAAAGCATTTTTTTCTGTCGCGTTGCCAATACTCAGGTTATACTGCTGATAAAAAGGACTGCGCTTGCTGTACTTTTCAACGTCATCATAATACTGGTATCCACCGGCGGCCAGCTGGCCTAATTTTGTATTGAGATCCGCCTGTGAAAGGGTACCAGCAGCATTTTTCAGAATAGCATTGATACCCTGGCTTGGGTAAGCCACATTCTGCAGTAAATTGGCCGCGTAGGTGCCGGCATTTGCACCGCGTAAATTCGGGTTATTGGCCGCCCATTCCTTCTCCAGGTCAACAATATCGGCTGAATTGGTCAGGTTATTAGTGTATTGCCTGTAGGGAGAAAGCGTAAATGTACCGGAAGCAGCGATTTGCGGCTTGCCTTTTTTTGCTTTTTTGGTAACAATAACGATAACACCATTGGAAGCACGTGCCCCATAAATAGATGCAGCAGCAGCATCTTTCAGTACCGTAATGCTTTCAATGTCTTCCAGGTTCAGTCCCGGTATGCCTTCGGCTACGCTATTGTTGGCATCCAGTTTCAGGTTTTCTACAGGAAAGCCATCAATCACATATAAAGGCTGTACCAATCCGTTCATCGAAGTTGTTCCCCTAATCAGGCCGTTGTTATAACCTGGAATCCTGCCTTCCAGCAGTGACTGCATACTACTCAAACGCTGTTGATCAAGTTGTTTGGATGATACCGTAGAAAATGATCCTGTTACACGTTCTTTAGACAGGGTTTGATATCCTGTGGAAACGGTCACTTCATCCAGCTGCCCTGTTTGAACGGCCAGGATGATATTACCCAGATTTTCCGAAGCATTGATTTCCCTGGTCTGATAGCCTAAAAATGTAATCACCAGCACAGCATCTTCATCAACATCCTTTAATGTAAACTCGCCATCAGTATTGGTCACTGTCTGTTTTTTCAGTCCCTTTACGCCTACAGTAGCGCCGGGAAGCGGCAGATTCTTTTCATCCAGCACCTTTCCGGTAATATCGATCGATTGAAATTGTTTGATAATTTTTTCCAGGAATGCAGGGGCTTTCTTTCTAACCAGTACAGATTTGTTAGTGATCGTGAACTCCAGCGACTGGTTTTTAAATATCTGATCCAGAACGTCACTTAATTCCGCATTTTTAACATCGATCGTCACTTTTTTGGAATTCTTTAATATAGAATTCGTAATGACAAAATCATAACCGCTCTGGTCGCTGATCTGATCAAAAATGGTAAACAATTCAGCATTTCTGGCTGACAAAGTGATTTTCTGTGCGTAGGTGCCCGCACTTACTTGCATGAAAACAGCAAGCATGAGTAGAGTGGTTAGCTTCATAACTCTCCATAAGTTATACTGCGCGCTGAAAAAGCGCACTAGTTTAGTGCAAATTTGGTACATTTGGTAAGTAGGTTGTTGCTTCAAGCCTTGTATTTTCGAGATCGCGGCTTTTAGCGGTTAGTTGACAATTTTTGTTAATTCCCAGCCTTTTGTTACCAGTTCGATTGGCGTCGGACTGGTATTTTATTTCTGGAGCACATCCTCCTGTGGTTCCAGGGATGGACTTTGAATTTCCTATAGAGTAGATAGTAGATTTTTATTGTATAACCGTCACCCTCCTTCCCTCAACTTTAAATTTAACATCATTAGAATAGCTCAGCATATTTAATACTTCGCTTATATTTTTACGCCGTGAAATATTACCATTAAATTTCTCACCAGATACCTTGCCTGTATATACTACGTCGATATCGTACCAGCGGATAATTTTTGCCATTACATCCTCAATCGGCTCATTTCTGAAACGGAAATAACCATTTTTCCAGGCCATCACATTTTTAATGTCCGCAGGTTCAACGATGATATCCCGCCCATCCTGTACTATCGATTGCTCTCCGGGTTTGATGATTTTTCCCTGTTCCAAATGATTTGACACATGCACGCTTCCTTCGAGTAGTGTAGTCACTGTTGTGTGGTGATCAGCGTAGCTATTGATATTGAAATGTGTACCGAGTACCTGTACCTCCTGAAGGTTGGTTTTTACGATAAAAGGGTGTGTTTTGTCTTTTGCAATTTCAAAATAGGCCTCACCTGTAAGTTCAACCTCACGCAATTTCGCCGATGCAAATGATGCAGGAAACCTGATAGAGGAGGATGCATTCAGCCATACTTCACTTTGGTCTGGCAGGCGAAGCCGGTAAGTTTCCCCCACGGCTGTCGATAAGGTATGGATATGTGTACCTGCAGCCAATTTATCATCTTTTACAGTATAAACGACTTGTCCGTCGGCAGTTTTACTGATCACGATCCCTGCTTCATTGGCCAGTTTGCCATCATTGGCAGTAGATAATACTATCTTTTTGCCGTTATCCAGGGTAAGTGTTGCGGTGTTTCTGCCTGGAGGAATATCGTTCCTGATCATATTGACCAGATTTTGTGGCCGCTGCTGATCGCTGTGATAAATAAAGCTGATTCCGATAATGAGCAACACCGCCGCAGCCGCGATGCTGAACCAAAGTTTACGCAACTTACCCTTGCTCCGCACAGCAGAGGTTATCTCGATGTGCGCTTTTAATTCACCCCACTTTTTATGGGTATGAAAAGAAGAGTAGGTTTTCAATGCGTCAGCAGATTCATCCCTGATGGCACGAAGTTCCGCTAAAAGCACCTGTTCATCGGCGCTCAGGGAATTTGACGACTGTTCATCTGCTTCCAGTTTGTCTAAAAGCTTATGCCAGTCAGGAGTAAAAGGGCTGAGTTCTTTATCCATATCAACACACTGTCGTAGCTGTATCGAAAATGGGTGACAGCAAATCGGGAAATCTCTATTTTTTTTTCAAAATAAATCTAAAAACGCCCTGATAATGAAGAAAAGGCAATAAAAGCAAGAATGGCATGATTACGAAGCGCTGAATAAGCCCTGCTTAATTGTGTTTTGACCGTATTGATTGAAATATTTTGCTTTTTAGCAATATCTGCATAGCTCATTTTATCTACCGCATGCATAATAAAGATATTTTGTCTGTTTTCAGGCAGTTTCTGAATCAGTTCGACAATTTTTATATAACGCTGATGTCTGATTTCGTCATATTCCAGCTCCTTGTCTTGTTCCTGTTCCTCTTCCAGAGCGGCCAGCATCGAATTCCTCTTTTCAGTTACTGCATTTTTGCGCAGAAAATCAATACATTTATATTTTACTGCCCTGCGTGCGTAGGCTTCGAAACCTGTGGTCAGTTGAATAGTATGACGCCTCTGCCAGAAGTCTATGAAAAAGTCCTGCACCATATCTTCCGCCGTAAACTCATCATGAACGTATTGCATCGCCACAGCACACAGAAATTGATGGTTTCTTCGAAACATTGTTTCGAATTCGTAGATATTGAGTCTTTTACTATCTTCTCCTTCCATTAATTAAACGCTAATGAATGACATAGTTAGTTAAAAGCTATGAATTTACGAAATGAATGTATCATCCATAACCTGTCGCAGAGAAAGTGTGTTGTTTCAATGAACCTCTGCTAGTTTTTTGTGATAAATTCTGGTCTTTACATTGCGCGTGCCATCGTTTTCCGTAATGGTAAACGTGGAGTTTTGCATCAACTGTTGACATTTTAACTTGAGAAAATTGCGTTTACGGGTACCGGAAGCCCTAAATCTTGGAGTTTTCTTTATTAAATATTTGTAAAAGTCATACGTTAAATTCTATAGTTTTTCCTGTAAAACTTAACATTGTTGGCTACTGAAAGGACAAAATGGAGTATGAAGCTTCCTATTATGGAAATAAAAAACCTCATCCTATTAGCTAGAAATGGATTTTTTATGTGATTTTCAGAATGAAATCTTTGCTCCCTCTGCTGGGCTTTTCTTCTTCTGCGCTCAAGATAAACTTCTCGCCCAGCCCTAAACGCAAAAACCCACAACTTTCATTGTGGGTTTTGGCTCCCTCTGCTGGGCTCGAACCAGCGACCCTCTGATTAACAGTCAGATGCTCTAACCAGCTGAGCTAAGAAGGATTACTGGTTATTTCCTTAAACGAAGTTTATTTACACTTTTCAGCTAAATACCCTTGCTCGTTTTGGGAGTGCAATATTAGTGCTTTTAAACTATTTATGCAAAAAAACATTAAAGAATTATTAAAACACACTAATAATTAACCAGTTAAAAAAATACAACTCAAGAGTAATTGTTGAGCACAATTAAAAGCTACCTTAAATGGCATTTACCGCACTGGAAGATGGCAATACACAGTGCGCCTGTGTCATCCAGGCGCCATTAATGCCTTAAGATCAGTCATATCAGCTTTTGGCTAAGCGTAGCCCTTAAACAATAATGCCCAAATTCTTTACGTCTTTCTTTAATTTTAACGCTGATCTGTAAAAGAATCTCTTCTTGGATGCTAAAATGGGGATTAATAGCGCTAGTGTATTATTTTTTATTCCTGTAATCTAAATCAGCAATCGCTTAAGTTACGTGTTCACATTTTTTAACATGGTAATAAAAACAAATCGCCACCATTTTTTGATGGCAGCGATAATAAAAATTAACGGTAATGTCCTGGCACCCAATGCCGACCACCATAAGGGTCAATATTATAATGCCCACGCACCCAATGTGCCCTTGGTACACGCGCACTTACCACGCATGCACTAAAATTAACCGCCATAACCAACAAGAGCAATACATTTACAATCCTTTTCATAACCTAACCTTTTTAAATTGAAAAATAAATTCAAGCTTATACTGTGTGTTTTATTTTGACGGATGCATTGTAAAAAAGTTTAATTGGTTAATTGTTTACAAAAATATTTGCTCTTATTAAGATGACAATAGAACACGTCCTCTCGACTGAATCGCAGTAAAATGGAGAGATCTATCAGTTAAATTTCTCTACTTTGGGTCGATATGATGATTGATCTCAAGCCAAAACAAAAACGGCCTGACCTTTTTCAAGTCAGACCGTCATATATATTTTTATTTAAAAAAAGATTAAAAACTATATCTCAATCCCAATTGCATCTGGTAACGTGAGGCAAAGAAATCTTTTGAATAAGAGGTTACATCTTTTTGTGCAAAAGTATAAACCGGGTAAGCGGTTGGCGTTCCCGCAGTTCCAACTTTGATACCCATACTAGCCATCGAGTTGAATGTATTAGGAGAAAAATACTGAATACCCCAATCTTTATTTAGCAAATTAGTCAGGTTAATGATATCGTAAGTTAAAGTAAGTACGTGTGGATGTTTTCCTTTTGCAACCTGAATATCCTGAGAGAAACGGAAATCAGCCTGTACATTCCAAGGGGTACGTGCACCATTACGTTCTGTAAAATTGCCACGACGGCTGCTTAGGTATTTATCACTATTGATGTAGCTATCAAACGCTGCTGCCTGTGCAATTCCATCAGCTGTATTGGCAAAAAATTTCTGTGTTTCGCCAGCTGCCGGAACATACATTAAACTTACGGTTTGTCCGGTTCCATTGATTGTACTGTTCACCAAACCCAATGAATAAGGAGAACCTGATTGACCACTGAAGAACAAAGAGAAGTTAGAAACGTATTTACCGTTTTTAGCCCAATCTAATCTATAATTGATGGTAGAGATAATCCTGTTGCGGATATCGAAGTTAGAATAAGCCAAACCTGGGTTATTTGGGTTAAGCGCCTGGTTTAACTGCCAGTTAGATTCCATCGAGTTCCGTATACCGTTTGCAATATCTTTTGACTGACCATAAGTATAAGCCACCATTACATCTAAACCAAATGGTAAAGATTTACTCACCTGTCCTGTTAAGGAATATTTATATCCTTGATCGGTATTTGATAATAAATAAGCATTTGTATACTTGTTATTAATCTTCCCATTTCCGTACGCTCCAGAAGACGTACTATAAATTGGTTGTTGCTGCTGTGTATCATAAACCATGTATTTTGGATTATCTACATAGTTAATTTGCTGGAAAGCAACATCCTTAATAACCTTGCTATAAATACCCTCTACGGTAAATTTCCAGTTATCCTGTGTTTTGAAATCAAAGCCTAGGTTACTTCTCCATGCTTTTGGCATTTTAAAATTATTATCTACTAAATCTACTTGTGTTGCACCATTTGCATCGTTAATGTTTACGCCTTGTTTAGCGGCGTATCCTGCTTCGCCATTTCCACCTAATGCATCTTTAATTGGATCGGTACCAGGAACTTGCGTCACAACCTTGTTTCCTGTTGCAGGTTTAAGATCATAGGCACCATAGTTAACACCATTATTATAATACGCATAACCTAACCAGGCAAAAGGTACACGACTGGTAAATAAACCACTACCACCGCGTACAATCAAACTTTGATCACCTAATGCATCGAAGTTAAAACCTAATCTTGGTGAAATCTGAACTTTATTTAAAAACTTATTATTAATGTTTGAAGGTTGGGTATAGGTATAAGTTGTACCATAGTTGGGATCAACTGGTGAGTTAGTTGTTTTACTACTCAAAGTTGGCATGGTTGGTAAATCAGCCATATCGAAACGCAAACCTAAGGTAAGTTTAAATTTATCGCTCAAACGCATTTCATCCTGCCCATAAGCGCTATAAAGATTAACATTGAATTTAGCGGTTGGATTCGCAATAATATTATCGCGGGTGTTATCAGCATAATCAAAACTTGTACGTACCCTTTTTGGCCTGTTATTTAAGAAGTCATCAACACTATCATAAGCTACCCTACCGTTCCAGGCATTTACAAAACCATAATTGATTTTATAAAATTCATTGTGCGTACCCACCGTAAAATTATGTATGCCCTTGCTGAATGAATAGTTATCTGTTAGCTCAAAAGTATTTTGCTTCATGTTAAAAATACTTGCTTCTCTATCCGTACCCAGGAAAATAGTACCACCATTAGAGCCAATTTCAATTTGTGGAATGGCAGGATCAGAAAGTGGTGTACGGAAATCGTGTACAGTTGAGTAACCTAAAATCAGGTTATTTGTAGCAGAATTGTTAAACCTTGTTTTTAAGTCAGCAACGGTTGAAGTTTGGTTATTATTCTGCTTAAAATCGATACTGCCAAACCTGAAGTTAGACTGGTCTCTTTCTAAGTTAGTAGCCTTTGAAACGATGGTATTGTTTCTGATGGTTAATTGTGTACTTTCACTGATATTCCAATCTAATCGATTAAAAAACTTATTAGACTGAGAGTAGATGTTATAATCACCATAAGCACCAGCATCTAAACCATAAGCATTTTTCATACGATCTGAAATTTGTTGGGCCTGAGACAATGAAATAATACCCTGCGGAGAACCTGCACCTAAAATTACCGGATCCTGACGGCGGGTAATTTCCTCATTGGTGAAGAAAAACAACTTATCTTTTATAATCGGAAAACCAACACGGAAACCGGTTTGATAATCGTGGAAAGCTGATGGTTCTTTGCTGTTATCGCCGATTTTATTTCTACCGATCAATGAAGCATTACGGCCATAACCGTAAACCGATCCTACTACCTCGTTGGTACCACCACGCGTAACAGCGTTAATACTACCACCTAAAAAGTTACCTACCTTAACATCGTAAGGAGAAAGTAGAACGGTAACATCCTGGATTGCGTCAAGCGAAACTGGATTGGTACGTGTACTGCTTCCCGGCATACCAGAACTTCCGCTCTGGCCACCCAATGAAGGACTGAAACCAATGGCGTCGTTGTTAATCGCACCATCAATGGTTACGTTATTGTACCTGAAGTTGGTACCACCAAAAGTATTGTCTTTACTACCTTGAGGCGTTACACGGGTAACATCCTGCAAACTGCGGTTCATGGTTGGTAAGGTTTTAATCTGACCTTCGCCAATACTGGTACCTGCACCAGATTTTGTTCCGCCCTTTTGGCCCTTAATACTTACATCAGCCAGTTGATTACCCTGCTCCTGAAGATCAAGATCGAGTTTTACATCTGAGCCAAGGGTTAAATAAATGTTTTCTTTTACTACTGGGCTATAACCTACAAAGGTTACAGTGATTTTGTATGGTCCACCAGGATTTAAATTACCAATGCGGTAAAGTCCAGATTCGTTTGACGAACCTTTGGACACTGTTCCTGTAGGAACGTGTACCATAACGATGGTTGCACCAGGGATGATACCTTTGTTATCCTTAATCTTTCCATTAATACTAGACGTGGTAACCTGCGCCTGAGCAAACGTGACCAGGAGTACAAGAATACTTACTAGAGATAGTATACGTGATTTCATTTTCTGTTATTTTATTTTGCACAAAACAACAGTCTTAATGTTAACTCAATATTAACATGAAATTAAGTTTAACCTTATGTTAACAATATGAAAATCAGAATTAAATAATAGGAAAACAATTCCTTAACAGCTCTTTGGAAGCCGGAATATGATGAAGAGCAATATGCTCAAATATCAGACTGAAAGATGAAGATTTGATGAAGATTAGAAAAGTCAGAAGTCTTTAGTCAGAAGTCAATTTTCAGTTAACAATTTTTAGTTTGCGGTTACTCAAGCTCCGTAACATGTTACTAATAAGCCAATAACTCCTGAACCAATGAACCACCAGCTAAGAACCATTAACCAACAAACAAATGACCAATGAACAACTGAACGAATGAACCCATCTATTATCTTTGCATCCATGACAATAAGATTAGCCGTTACAGAAGATATACCACTAATTATGCAACTTGTGCGCAAGGTTGTGCCCTTGATGCGTGCTGCAGGAAATTTCCAGTGGGGAAATGATTATCCGAACCCTGACGTATTTGCCAGCGATATTAGGATGGGTCAGTTATGGGTAGCTGAAATGGAAAACGAAATTGTTGGTGTTTCAGCGATTACTACAGATCAGGATCCCGAGTATGCCGATGCTGGCTGGGACATTACCGAAAAAGCCATTGTTACGCACCGTTTAGCCGTTGATCCTGATTGCCAGGGCATGGGCATTGCCAAAGCTTTGATGAACCAGGCCGAGCAGGAAGCAAAAGCTTCTGGAATCTCAATATTAAGAGTAGATACCAACAGTAAAAATATGGCCACACAAGCGCTTTTCCCAAAACTTGGTTATCAGTTTAGCGGCGAAATTAGCCTGGCCAAGCGCCCCGGACTACGTTTCTTTTGCTATCAAAAGCTGCTGTAATTGTTCGCTATACCCTTAACAAACCACGAAATGCCCTTGCAGCATAATACGATTGGGCGCCATTGTGGTACACGAATACATGATCGTAGCGGCGATCACCAAAAAGAGCACCTCCTAACTTTCTGATCTCTGGCGGGGTAACGATCCAGCTGGATGTTTTCGTATCAAACTTGCCGAGTTGCTGCAAAAAGCGGTATTGCTCTTCTGTTAACAGTTCGATACCCATTGCAGCAGCCATATCAATAGCATTATTTTCTGGCTGATGCTCTTTTCTTGACGCTAGTCCTTCCAAATCGTAACAAACACTTCTCCGGCCCTTAGGGCTCTCTGCCGAACAATCGTAAAAAACATATTCACCTGTAGCCTGGTCATAATCTACTACATCGGGTTCGCCGCCGGTTACTTCCATTTCATCAAGTACCCAAAGTTTTTCAGCATTCGCTTCCAATTTTGCCTGCATTTCAGCCCATTCAAAACCTTTATGACGATTCATGTTTTTCTCGAAACGGGTTTTCAGCGTATTCAGCAATCCATGCGTTTGTTCTGCAGATAGTTCTTTTTTGCTCATATTATGGTTTCAATCGAATAGTTGCTCAGTTTCTTTTTTTAAAAATACCAATTTATATTTGGAGCGCAAGGCTTCTACTAAACAAGAAGCTTCTTCCCGTTTTACGCTTTTACGCTTCGCTTCCTCGTGCCTCGTTGCTGCAGGGTAACGCTTCAACCGGGGCTAGTTGGCCAAAACAGCTTTCATTTTCGAGGTTGCAGAGTGCATAAACCCCTGTTTCTAAACCCGACAGCAGCGGTTCCGATCCTTCATCGGAATTAGCGAATGGCGGGACTGAAGCCCTCCAAGAATTACTGTACACTCATTCCAAATAAAAAAAATAACCATGTAAGTGGCTTATAAGCTTATATTTCCTTCAATGTCTTATATGGTGTAAAACAGAAATAAACCTTTTGGAGCGCGGTGCCTGTACAAAACATCAGGTTTACTCCCGTTTTTGCTTTTACACTTCGCTTCCGCATACTTCGTCGCTGCAGGGTAACGCTCAATATCATTAAGTTGAGGTTTTTAACCACAAATGCACACAGATAAACACGGATTTTTGTATCTGTGTGCATCCTTTTTATCTGTGGTTAAATTATTTTCACCTGTGCCAACGGTTGCTTAACTTAATGAAGTTGGGGTAACGCTTCAACCGGGACAAATAGGCTAAAACAGTGTTTCATTTTTGAGGCTGTAGGGTATACAAACCCCTGTTCCTAAACCCTACAGCAGCGGCAGCCTCCGATTTTTTCTATCGGAGCTACTGCGAATGCCGGAACCAAAGCCCTCCAAGAACCACAAACCACTCAATAAAAAAACTAACCATATAAGGAAACATAAGAGGCATATAAGATTATTTTTTTCTTTAAATCACCCCCTTAATCCGGCTTTATTTTTTGAATTGAATCAATGTATCATCAACAAGATGTGCTATCGATATAAAATTATTGGCTAACGATAAAATTTCATTTTGAAAATCGTTCGCATCACAATTTACCCAACCCTCCATTAAAGTTAGCGGCCATAATTGACACTCACATTTGGCCATTGGGTTTAAAAAAGATTGAAACTGCTCCTGAATACATCGGCAAATGGCCTGCTTTGTATGGCGTAACCTTTAAGATGCCTCAGTTTAAATGCATGAATGTTATAATAAATCTTTTGTTCTTGAATGATGGTATCATTTATCCAATTGGAGAAGAAAATCCTCGATGCTGCAGTTAAGGGGACTTGCCCAGGATTTTTTATAGAGTTTTAAAAATACGGAATCCAAAATCACTCCAAAAGCAGCCTCGATTTCTTTTTCACGAAGCCGTTTTTGATCAAGCTCATCAGCTGCTTTTTGAAATTTCTCTAAGTAAAATGAAGTATGCATATAGCGGTTTTGTAATTAAATGTAGTGAAAAAGGAGTAGATGGCTCACATAAATAAGTCGTCCTCGACTGAAGCGAAATGGAGAGATTTTTGAACTATGTTAAAGATTTTGCTTCGCAGAGCCTTCGGACTCTCTACTGCGGTCGAAATGACGCTCCCGTATCTGTCCATAGCGTTCCATTGGCCTCTACGGATTAATAATAAAAGAGTCTGTGACTCATTTTAATGGAGTTTATAAACTCAATTTTATCTTGTATCCATAGAGCTTCTGCTTAACGCTAGGGACAGGGCGGAATAAAAAAAATCAGGACAGCCGTTTATTGTTTCTTTAACCGGGCTGCTCCGACACAGTTATACAACAACAATACCTTAAGATAACTTTCCCTTTACCTTTTATTTAGCTATTGTTAGCCTGCCGATCTAAAGCGAGGCAAATCTTTGATCTACCTGATCTCCACCAGGGGCATCACTCCACCGAAGCAAGGGTTAAGCAATGTGCAAGCAGGTGTTAGGCACGCCTGGCCGAAAGGTGGCCAAAACGTGGGGTAAAGGTGGCGTAAAGGTGGACTTGGAATATTTTTTTGGGAATCTTTAATCAGATGGATTGAGTTGGGTTATCATCGCTTTTGATTAACCTAATATAATAAAATTATGGTGAAGCGGGCAAAAAAGAGCTTCGTATTTTTTGGCACGGGCAGCAGAAATGCAATTTGTTCGTACCTATCCGTAACGTTCTGAAGGGCGCTACGGATTAATAATTAAAAAGAGTCTGTGACTCGTTTTATGGAGTTTATAAACGCAATCTTAGTCTTGTATCCATAGGAGACGCTATGCTTAAACTACGGACAGAGCGGAGGTAAAAAGATTTCTCCACTGCGGTCGAAATGACGCCCCTTGTATATCTGTCATCAACACTCCGATGTATTTGAAAAATTCTACTGTAATTATATTCATTTTTATACAATAAATTATCCTTCAGGATGATAAACCAAAAAAACTAATCATTCAATCCTTTCCCACTTAATATCTGCGGCATAAACTTTTCAACCCTTGCTTCACGGGTACTGGATTGTTTAGGTGCCGAAAAATGCAACAAATAAGCCCTTTGGCGTCCCGGAGTTAAGGCTTCGAAAGCGATTTTTAAATCAGGAATGTGATCCAGTTTAATTTGAAATTCAGCAGGAATACTGTATTCCGCCGTTTTTTTTAATTCAACTTTTAATCCGGCTTTTTCTACTTCAATGGCTTCAAAAATATAGGTTTTTAAAATCGCTTTCCTTTCTACGATCTGCATTGCAGTGGTAAAACGGATCTGCCTTGCCGATTGCACATTTTCCGTTTGCTGAATCAATAAACCATCATTATCTTTCAATAAAGCACCCTTAAAGAATAAAAAAGCACAGTATTCTTTAAAATCATGAATTAAAACGATGTTGCTTCCATTATAAGTATAGCAGGGACAGCCCCATTTCAATTCTTCGGTAAGCTTACAATCAAGCGCAATACCTCTTAATAAATTTACTGCTTCCTGCCACTTTTTGGTTTTATTAAAATAAAAATCAACTTTTGAGTTCATCGTAATTATAGATTAGTTGAAACAATTTTCCTTTCTGCAGGCCTGAAATACCATGACAGCACAATTAACACTAGTAACAACAATGGCCCGAAATAGGCAGAAATACTAGTATCGCCAATAGCAATATGCGAGAAAACAGCACCAGACATGGCAAAGAAAAAACCTGCATAAGCCCATTCTTTTAGTAAGGTAAATTTAGGAATTAACACCGCAACAACACCCAATATTTTCCAACCCCCCAATATTGTCATAAAATAAAGTGGATAACCCAACTGGCTAAAAAGAGCTATTTCTTCCTTCATTTTTAACAACTGTACAATACCGGTTGATAACATGCCTAATGACAGCCATGCCGTAGCAATCCAATAGAGAATTTTGTTTCTCTTTGTCATGATCTGTTATTTTGATTCACCAACAACATCCTGTAACCGGTTATGTGCCATGTTAATGCCCTGGGCAAACGGAAGTGCTAAAATCTGATCTCTCATCCCAACCGATTTATAGATCACATGCATGGTGAGTTTACTCCGCTCATTGTCCAGTTTTTCGAAGGTCAAAAATTCAAGTTGAGGATCAAACGGCGTATTTTCCATTTCGAATGTCCGCGTAATTTTTTCATCTGGTACAAATTCGTGGATTACGCCACTGGCGATAAAGGCTACATTACCCTTGTGATCAGAAGTTTCGAAAGTATAACTACCATGTTTTTTGTTTTCCAGCTTTAGCACTTTGGTGCCCATCCATTGTGCTACAATTTCGGGTTCTACATAAGCTTTAAAAAGCAAATCAACAGGCAGCTCAAATTCTCTCGTAATTACGATTTCCTGCTTGCCATTTTCGGCATCAATTTTTGTTTTCTGTTCCATGCTATGCTATTTGCCTGGTTTATAGTTCTGCATAATATCTTCCAGTTTATTAAACCTGTCATCCCACATTTTGCGAAAAGGCTCAATAAAATCGGCTATTTCTTTCATCTTTTTTGCATTAGTGTGGTAATGCACTTCTCTACCAGTTTGTTTTTGCGCTAACAATTCGCACTCGGTAAGAATTTGCAGGTGTTTTGAAACAGTTGGCCTTGCGGTGTCGAAATTGGCAGCTATTGCGCCAGCCGTCATAGACTGTGAAGCTACCAACAACAATATTGCCCTTCTGGTAGGGTCGGCAATCGCCTGAAATACATCTCTTCTCAAATTCATTATGTAGCTATTTGACTACAAATATAAGCGTAGTCATTTAACTACGCAAATTTTATTGAGAGTTTTTTACTTTTCAACCAATTGTTATAAATCAGCAATTAAAATTAAAGTGATTAAACTCTACAGGGTAAGTAGTGCCTTACCTATAATTCCGTAACCTAAGTACATAAGATTATTCCTGTTTCGTTTCCTGTACATTTAGGTACTTGGACCTGAAGCCAGACGGAGATTCGCCGGTTTTAATAAAAAATAATCTGCTAAAATAGGCAGGATCTTCATAACCCAACGCATAGGCAATTTCTTTTGCTGTTCTGTTGGTGTGTACCAGCAATCTTTTTGCTTCCAGCATAATCCTATTTTTGATGATTTCGTTGGGCTGAGGTAGATTAAGCCGCTTAAACCGATGAGTAAGCGTTTTTGGGGCTATCATCATCCGGTCGGCATAATCCGCAACATTATGCTTTTGTTTAAAGTTAGCTTCAACCAATTGTGTAAATTTTCTGAAAAACTCGAGGTCGTTATTGGGTCTGGCGGCCATCACCCCTTCTAAGTGCTGTACCTTCCATAATCTGGTCGACTTGATCAAGAGCTGTTTAAGGTAAGTTCTAATCATTTCTTCCAGCGAGCCATCCTTCAATTCAAATTCGTCTTCCATCCTCGAAAACAAGTATTCCATAAAAGCAGCATCCTGCGCCGGTATCACCGTCATTGGCATATTATTGATGTTATTAAACAAGAGCCCATCACAGGCAACTTCTTCATCATGCAACTGTATGCAGTAAAAGTCGCGGTTATAAAAAACCAATCGACCAGGTTGCTCACCAAGTTTTTCGATGCTCAGTACCTGATTTGGACTGATAAAGAATAGTGTTGGACCAGAAGTGGTATATACATTAAAATCTACTTTTATCTCAAATCCTTCATTAAGATAAAGCACCTTGATATAGGATTTATATGATTCGGAATTAATGACTTCGATACTTTGTAAATCGACATTTAACATGCCGATGGTTTTAAGGTTCTCGTCAAAAATGCTTCGTTTCATAGTCGGGCTAATCAAGTAAGTTAAAGATAAAAATACGATTCTTCGTGATGATTTTATTATGGGCTGAAACGAAAATTACCTGTAGATATCTAAACCTACAGGCAAATTTTTAATTATTTTTTCGCGAACTGTTCTAGCTCAGAGTTGAATTTATCCATCTCCTCTACAAAAAGTGCATGTCCGCTATTCTCGAATTTTACAATGTATGAGTTTTTTAAGCCTTTATGTAGTTGCTCGGCTAGCGTAAAATCAATCAGTTGATCTTTTGTACCCTGAAATATGGCTACTGGGATGGTTACGTTTTTAAGCACAGGACGCAAATCCAGATCGCCAAGGGCACTGATAGATTCGGTAACTACATACGGACTTGCAGATAAGTTGATACTTTCAAGCCATTTCTCTGTATTTTTTTGAAGTGTGGTACCTTTGGCCGCAAATGCTGCACCTAATCCGCCTATCAGATCTTCTCTGCTAGTCATGGTTTGTTTGATCAGTCCGGCAGCACCTTCTTCAGATATTCCGTAATTGTAATCCGCACGTTGTTTCCAGGATGGAGCAGCTGCCGCAAATAGCGCAAGTTTGCTCACATGTGCAGATTTATACTTATTTACATAATGGATGGTAACGGCACCGCCCATAGAGAAACCGCCCAGAACAGCATTTTCTATTTTTAAGGTATGAAGAACAGCATAAATATCATCAGAAAAAACATCAAAATTGTATTTCCCATAAGGCTTATCAGATTTACCGAAACCACGTAAGGTAATACCGATTACCCTAAAACCTTTCCTTACCAGATATTGGTATTGATATTCGTACATTTCATCACTAAGTGGCCATCCATGAATCAGTACAATTGGCTGTCCTTCGCCAAGATCAGTTACATGAAGTTTTACACCTGGCTCAACTTCGATATATTCTGCCCTTCCGGCGGAAGCGGGAACTCTTTTATTTTGTGAAAAAGCAAATTGGCTTGTAATTAAGGTAATAATCAGGCTTGTTGTTAAGATTAGATTTTTCATTGTTACTTTTTTTAAATTAATGTTTGAAATATTTGTTGTTTGTTGACAATACAAAGGTGGGGAGAGAACCCTGCCTAAAGAATGGACAAACAGACAACAATCTTGTACATTTTTCCCACAAACAAATATTTATCGAATCCTTATCGATTAAATCATCAGACATTAATCCCATCTCCGAAAACATCCTTAATGATAATAAAGCAAATATCTTGAGTATGTTTAATTATTGCGATACGGAAATACGAATCGTATATGGATTAATTTTACACTATCCGAATCTTAACGCCGTACTTGCGGGAAACTATGCTATACCTGAATTTTGCAAAAAACATATACAATGGAAATGCAATTTAATTTCAACAGCGAACTATCAAATAAGATTGCCCTGGTAACAAGCGGAACCAAAAGGCACCGAAAAGGCAAACTTCCATTCTATGAAAGCATACTACCCTATGCGGCAGCAAAAGCCGGGCTGATTAATTACAGCAAAGGACGCTCTAAAGAAGTTGCTCCAAAAGGAGGGCGGGGTTTACCGGTTTCTCCAGGCTGGATCATGACCGATGGCCCAAAACGAATGATGGAACGTATAGCGAATAGCGAAACAATTTCCATAGAACAAGCTACACAAAGGATGTGCTTTTTGTAAAAAGATTTTTAAAGAATTGTTCAGAAAATCCTAACCTAAAAAATAGCCCATTCTTTTTGCAAAAATGGGCTATTTACAACCCTTTTTCCGTAAAATTAGACAATCATATCATCTGATACTTTTTGCTAAAAAAAGAATAAAACGCCTATTTATTGGCGGGGCTGTAGCGTTAGCTGACAATTATCCGTATAAGCAGTATAACCAACCGATATGAAATTTTTAACCAAACCACTTACCTCATTCATTTCCCTTAGCTTTGCGCTTGCCCTGTTGTTTTCTGGCTGTAAAAAAGAAGAACTCACCGCTGCCCAATGGGGAGAGCGTGCAGTTGCCAAACGTAACGAGATCATGGCTCTATCAACCAATATCTCTTGCAGCCAAAAAGCCCAGGTAACCGTGCAAACCATCGAGTTCAATTGCTCCGTGCAGTTTTACCCTATATTGTCTTCTGACCTGCAAAAATATGAAAGGCTTAAAAAGGAATACCTCGATTTCACCGACAATCAATATGCTGCCTGGTATAAAGAGGGGTTAATTGTGGAGCCCTGCTTTGAAAGCCTGTGGACCACCGACCAGCCAGTTAGACTGGATTGTAAAAATGATAAAGTTTACCTGATTACCGCGGAGAATCTACCGGTTGAAGAAGCAAAATCACTAGTCACCACAACCAAAAACCAGCTCGACATCCTGACCTCCGCATTAAGCTGCAGCAGTGAGGCAAACTGGAGTTTTACCAGATTAATCAACCACCAGACTATGAGCATGGAATATATTCCCTATTCACTCACAACAGGCTATAAAGAATTCAAGGCAAAGGTCTCATTATACAACAGGCTAAACCTTAATGTGATCAAAGCTGAAAATAAAGGAAATCACTTCACAAATATAAAAACGGTAGAGAAAATAGAATGCGTAAATGGCAAACCGGTAATCAAATTCAAAAATTAAACATATCAGGCAAAAAACTTCCCCGGTTCAGCTAATAATACTTATATGAGCATTTTATGAGGAAGACTTTTAAGCTACATTTTCAATAGGTGATTAGCGGACAATTCCCTCTCCTTGTCAAAAAAATCTAGCAGACTGTGCTTCTTTGCTATTCGATAACTAAGAGTATGCTTGCATCATTTTCTTCCAGATTTGCGATAAATACACTCATTAATCAATGGGTTACATTTTGCCTTTTGTAATAATTTAGTGATATTCACGGTTCTGATACATTATTCAAATTTTAGTATTCTTAAACCGGCCATGATCGCTTACCATCTTCTCTCTGACAGTGAGTTAGCTGCCCAGCTAAAAACAGGGGATGATGTCGCTTTCAATGAAATTTATAAACGCTACTGGAAATCATTATACGAATCGGCTTATGCTGTATTAAAGGACAGTACCTCTTGTGATGATATTGTTCAGGAGATTTTCGTATGGGTATGGACAAATCGTGAAAAACACTTAACAGACTCTTTCCGTCCCTATTTACATGCTGCAGTGAAGTATAAAATTGCTAATCTTATTCGGCATGGAAAAGTAAAAGACGCATACCTCGCCCGTTCGTTAACATTAAAACACCGTGCTGAAACAGACGAGAATGAACTGGAATTAAAAGAACTTAAAGAGATTATTGCACAATTCACTTCAAAACTTCCATCTCGTGCAAAATTGATTTTCCAATTAAGCAGAAATGAATTATTAAGCAATAAAGAAATTGCCCTGCAGCTCGGCATATCAGAAAAAACAGTCGAGAATCAAATGAATATCAGCCTTAAAAAACTCAAAAAAACATTGGGAAACCTGTCTTTTTTGATGAACTTAATTTAGTTTCAATATTATTTTATTTTTTCTTGGGTGCTACGGCCATTTTAAGTTATATGTTACTGTACGCGGTAATAAAATATTGTGAGTAACATGAACAATGAAGAGCTTTTAAAGCTGGCTGAAAAGATAAGTATTGGCAAAGTTTCAGATGAGGAAATTGCACGCTACAATGCCTGGTACAGTTCAGTAACGGTTGAAAACGATTCGGCAAGCCAGGCATTAGGCAATGCTGATCTGAAGGAGGCCCAGCTTTTTAGTCAGATCCAGGCAAAAATAAGTCGCCGCAAAACAAAGAAAATCTGGCCTTTATACTCAGGAATTGCCGCTGCAGCAGCGATGATTTTATTCACTGTATGGATTTACTTTGTACCCAGTCAAGTTGATAAAAAAGTTGCTAAACAATATAAGCAAGATTTCACTCCTGGTAAGATTGCTGCCACCTTGCTTCTTTCAAACGGACAGTCAATTCGACTATCTGATGATTCACAAGGCACAATTGCGAAAGATAATGGGGTTACCATTACTAAAACAACAGACGGCCAGATTGTTTATCACCTAAAAAATGTAAATGCAAGTGCCAATACATTAAACACCCTTGCCACCGCAAAAGGAGAAACCTTTGCAATCGTTTTACCTGATCAAAGTAAAGTCTGGCTTAATGCCACATCAAAATTAACCTATCCGACAAATTTGAGTGCAAATCGCTATCGCACAGTTAAGCTTGAGGGCGAAGCCTATTTTGAAGTTTCAAAAGACAAAATGCATCCGTTTATAGTGGAGACCAATGGACAGCAGATTAAAGTATTAGGTACTCATTTTAATGTGAGCGCCTATAGTGATGACGCGGCTACCCAAACAACTTTGTTAGAAGGTCGCGTACAAGTAGTTTCAAACCTGGGCAACCATGCCATATTGACTCCGGGACAGGAAGCTAGTCAGTCTAAAGGTATAATAAATGTTCAGCAGGTTAATGCCGCCGAAGCGATAGCATGGAAAAATGGTGAATTTGTATTTAACGATGAACCCTTGGAATCCATTATGCGAAAAATAGCGAGATGGTATAATCTCGAAGTGGAATACAAGGACGAAAGTGTACGAAATAAACTCTTTTCAGGGGGCATATCTAAATTTGCGAATGTATCAGATGTTTTAAGAATGTTGCAGTTAACGAAGGATGTACAATTTGAGATCAGAGAAAGGAGGATTATAGTGAAAAAATAGCTACCAAGAACTATTAACTAATGTCAAAAGAGGCCAAAAGTGGTGGAACACTTCTGGCCGTAAGTTTGGCAAAAAGTCAATAAATACTGTAAATCGATCAACTAAACCAAACTCAAACAAATGTATAAAATTTATACTTACAAATGGGGTATTCAACTATCCCGTATTAGACCTCTATTGCTCACGATGCGCTTAACTACCGCTGTTTTGATAATCTCCATGATGCAGGTAAATGCCTCAGGATTCGCACAGAAACTTACCTTTAAGGCGAGCAATGGCCAGCTTAAACAACTTTTTACAGAGATTAAAAGGCAAACGGGTTACAACGTTGTCTGGAATGCCGAGCGGATAAGATCTGCAAAACCCATCAGTGTAAACTTTATAAACACCGATTTAGAGCAGGCCCTGAAGATCAGCTTATCCAATCAGGCCTTAACCTACACCATCGAAAAAAAGACGGTGGTGATTAGCGAAAAGGAAACGCCCGCTTTATTTAAACCTATATTTTTTGCTATTGACGCACGCGGTACCGTAGTGGATGGGAATGGAAAGCCACTTCCTGGAGCAAATGTTAGGCATCAAAGAACAGGTACGATCGTATTGACCGACAACCTTGGGGATTTCGTATTAAAAGGAATCAATGAAGATGATATTCTCGAGATTACCTTTATGGGCTACAACCCGGTTGAAGTAAAGGCAAAACCTGCAATTGGAACAATTAAAATGTCTGTTTTAACGAATGAGTTAAGTGCTGTTGAAGTCGTGTCTACCGGTTTCCAAACGCTGGCAAAAAACAGGGCATCCGGAACGATTGAACACATTGGTCAGGAGGTGCTGGCAAACCGCCCGAACACCGACCTTTCGTCCATGTTGCAGGGTGTCGTGGCGGGTATGCAAGGTTCGGAGAGCGCTAATGGCAACATTGCATTTACCATCAGGGGGATTTCAACTTTGGGAACCACGAATAACCAACGCTCTCCTTTAATTGTTATCGACGGCTTCCCTTTAATGAATGGTGATTTTTCGGCAATCAACCCAAATGATGTAGAAAGTGTGGATGTGCTTAAAGATGCAGCAGCTTCAGCAATCTGGGGCGCACGTTCTGCCAACGGGGTGATTGTTGTAACGACTAAAAAAGGCCGGGGCAAACAAGGATTATCGATAGACGTTAGTGCTTTTACACGGGTGTCTGAAAGACCAGATCTTGACCAAATCTATACCATTGCCAACTCTGCCGATCAGATTGCCTACGAAAAACTGGCTTTTGCAAAAAAAATATATCCAACTGCGGGCTTCTTTTATCAGGGCGGCCTGTTTCCCAGTGATTTTACCTTCACGCTTACCAATGCCCAACAATTATTGTTTGCAAACCAATACGGCAGGCTCTCAACCACGGAGATGAATAACGGCCTGGATGAGTTGAGCAAAGTAGATAATCAGGATCAGATTCAAAAATACCTGATGCGACATGCCATTACACAGCAGTATAATGTCAGTTTGAGTAATAACACCGAGAAATCTAAAACTTATCTGTCACTATTGTTAGAAGATAATAAGGATCGGTTTATCGGCAACGGATTTAAGAAATATGATATTAATTTTTCAAACGAATACAAATTGACGAAATTTTTAACGTTTAACTTTAATACTTTTCTTCAGTATAACGGGCAGCAAAATAGTGGGGTAACGCTTTACGAGTTGAATGGCTATCCTACGCTTTTTGGCGGCGGACTATCGTCTTATGAGCTTCTGCTCAACCCGGATGGGACTTATGCAAAACAGGCAGCAGGCGGCAACACTGGTACTAGTGGTCCTGATCCATACATATTGTCGCAATTACCGCTGAATAAATTCCCCTATTCAGACTGGAGCTATAATTTGTTAAGGGAAATGAGGGGTCGCGACCTGCAGTCGGCAAATTATAATGCGCGTATCCAGACAGGCCTAACCGCAAAATTACTACCAGGCTTAACGCTGGATGCAAAGGTGCAGATTGAACGTGGCAAAACTGCGGTAAAAAATTATTATAGTGACGACACCTATTTTGTAAGGAATTTGGTTAATACAAATTTACAATATAACAATACCACCAAAGTTGTAGGCAATGTTTATATCCCTAAAGGCGGGATTCTTCAGAAAAATGATACAGAGGTTAGCAATTATAACTATAGGGGCCAACTTTCTTACATCAAAAATATAGGGCGTAAATTTGATGTTAATGCAATTATAGGTGGTGAGGTATCGCAATACCGTACAGATGGCACAATATACCCATGGTTATATGGCTACAATCCGGCTACATTAACGTCGATAGTTCCACCCTACGGATACGGAAGTTCAGTAGATTTTTTTCCTAATGGAACCGTTACAGGAGACAACCTGGCCTCGATTCAAGGCGGCAACACGACATTATCTTATGGATTAGACCGTTACGTTTCTTATTTCGCGGCAAGTGATATCACCTATAACAAAAAGTATACGCTTTCATTAAACATTCGTGGTGATGCTTCTAATTACATTACCTCAATCCCTTCACTCCGCTGGTCACCATTTTGGTCAGTAGGCGGTAATTGGGATGTTAAAGCGGAAAATTTCATATCCTCCAGCGACTGGATAGACTACCTACACCTGCGCGCAAGTTACGGCAGCAATGGCACGGCAGATAAATCTACATCTACTCAGGCACTTGTTAACGTTGGTACATCGCCAAATGTTGGGACTGGTACAATCACGGCTACCATCAGCAGTTTTGGTAATCCTTACCTGCATTGGGAGCGCACACATACCATCAACTTCGGTGTTGATTTTGCCCTCTTAAAAAATAAACTGACCGGTAGCATTAACGTTTATAATAAACAGAGTACCGAGGTTACCGGAACGGTTGCCTTGCCGCAGGCATACGGTACGTCATCACAAAAGTTTAATAATGCAGAAATTCTAAATCGCGGTATCGAAATCCAATTGGGAACAACATTAAAATTACCTGCAGGTATTGGATACAGCACTTCACTAAACTATGCATATAACCACAATGTTGTTACCGATCTGTACTTTCCTAATCCAATTAATGCAAACTTAACTGCGCCAGGAAATGCTTTTGTACAGGGCCAGCCGGTTAATTCATTCTACACGTATGACTATGCCGGTGTAGATGCCACGGGAATGCCGCAGATTTACGGATTAAATGGGGCCAGATTTGGATTTAATTCTCAAACCCTGCTGGCAAGTAATGACGGCATCACAAAGGGTTACATGCACTATGCAGGTACTGCAACTCCACCGCATACCCTGGGATGGAGAAACACATTTACCTTTGGCAATTTTACCCTGACGGCGCAACTCATCGGAACCTTCGGTGCCCACTTTCTTAACCCTTCATTCAACTATGGAAGTGCATTTGTTGGATTTGGAAAAACTGCACCAAACCGTTTTGTACGACACGTGTTAGACGGCGACCCGGCAGTGCCACCATTATTGGCTGACCCAGCCATTACAATTTGGCCACGATACTCACCTTTTCTAACGAGTTACATTGAAAGTTCATCCTACATACAACTTAAGGAACTGTACCTCAGTTACAATATCCCGGCAAAAATATTTGAGCGGGCAAAGTTGAGAAACTTCAATGTCTTTGTACAGGCAAGGGACTTAGGCATGGTTTGGAACAATAATACCCATGGTTACAACCCGGACTTTTTGCCGGGAACTGACCGACCTGTAGCCGCCTACACCTTTGGTTTCAAATTCGGAATATAACATTGGTTTTTAATAACGATTTAGAGATGAAAAAAATTAGATATGCAGTCATGCTGCTGGCTTTTGTGAGCCTTGCATCGTGCAAAAAATATTTGGAGGAGCCTAACAAAATTCAGGCTTCCATTACAACAACTGCTCAGTTACAAGCACTACTCGATAATGTTGCAAATACATCGCCTGATTGGAGCAGCCAATTCGCAGCAAATTACGCGGCAATGAATGCAAGTGACGATGTGGAGATAAACTTAGCGGCTTTTAATGCATCCCCAGGCGCATTAGACTTGAACAGTGCCTTTTATTATACATTCGACGCTGATAAACTGATACAAACGTCAGCAAGTGATGCGGTATGGTCGAACGCATTTCAACGTATATTAACCTCCAACGTGATTCTTGCAAATGTCGACAACGTGAGCGGCAGCGATGAAGCTAAAAATATGATTAGAGCCAATGCCTATTTTGATAGAGGTTATGCCTATTGGACTTTGGTAAATCAATACTGCCAGCCTTACCATGCAAGTACGCTTCAATCGCTTGGTCTGCCGTTGAGGAAAACGGTAAGTTATACCGAATCTTTAACCCGTGCAACTTTAAAAGAAACCTATGATTTTATACTTTCCGATATTTTACAAGCGCAGGCTTTAGTAAGTTATTCAGACGTGAATCCCCTGTTTAGATGGAGAGTTAGTAAAACGGCTATAGAAGCTTTTTTAAGCAGGTATTACTTATTTACAGGCGATTATAATGCATCACTTAGCCACGCCAATAATGCACTGACAACAACAAATGCCCAATTGGTTAATTTTAATACGATTGAACCCGCAACTAACCCGACTATTTACAGACCTGACGGAGCCAACGGCCCTGCGTATGTGGTTAATTATTCAAGTCTTAGTCAATGGACAAATACCCAATACCTTGCCTGGCCAGAATTCTTCTATACAAGTTTTACAGCCGGCCTTAATACAGGCAGAAATACATTCAATGCCAGTCCTTCACTAATTGCAACTTACGGACCTAACGAAACGGAAAGAGCAAAGGATTTAAGGTACAAGCATTTTATGCCCGAAAATAGTGGTTTTACCGCACAATGGAAGACACCTGGATTAAATAGCTTTAAACAGTTTGGCCTCAATTTAATTCCAACAGGGCCAACGATAGCGGAGGTGATGTTGAATAAAGCCGAAGCTTCTGCACGGTTGGGTGATTTTGCCACAGCTTCATCTTTGATCAAAGCACTTAGAACCAAACGTTTTGTGACCGGTTATGCTGATTTAGATTTGGGATTTAATGCTACAAATGCCCTAACCTTAGTTCTGCAGGAGCGACGCAGAGAACTTCCTTTCGCATTCAGGTGGTACGATATCCGTCGTTTTGCCTACAATGAAACGACCAGCGACGATGTTGTAGTTACACACCAGTTCTATAACGTAACATTAAGCGCTGTGGACAGAACCTCACCAAAAACCTACACCATGCCCGTTAAAAGCGCTCATTACATGATCCAGATTCCGAATAATGATGTTATCCAATCTCAGGGGCAGATTCAGCAAAACACTTACTAATTTTTTATACAGATAATAAAATAAAAAACATGAAAATTCAGGATATAATAAAGCGGTTGAACATTTTAGTGTTTGGCTTAACCTTAATTGCAGGTATCTTCTGTCAGGCAAATGCACAAGAGAAAGCGACAAAAAAACTCTCATTAGGCGACCCTGCCCCAAAGCTGACCTATTCAAAATGGATCCAGGGGCCAAAACCGATTACAAAAATTGATCAGGATAAGGTTTATGTTATTGAATTTTGGGCAACATGGTGCGGGCCTTGTATTGCTGTAATGCCACATCTTTCAGAGCTTGCTAAAAAATACGAAGGTAAGATCAATTTTATTGGTTGCAATGTTTGGGAAAACATGTACGGTGGACCAAAAGACCAGGAAACTTATCTTCCCAAAGTAACCACCTTTGTAAATGACCAGTTTAAAAAAGGCCGTTTAACCTACAATGTCATCACAGACAATACAGCCGAAGACATGGGAAATAACTGGCTAAAAGCCGCGGGGCAAAATGGCATCCCCTCATCATTTGTAATCCAAAATGGAAATATCGCCTGGATTGGACATCCTGTCTATCTTGATTCAATTCTTAACGCAATAGATAAGGGAACTTACGATTACAAGATAGAGATGGCTAAAAAGGAAGAACAGGAAATCCGCATGCAAAAAGCATCAGCTGGTTATACCAATGCGATTAAAGATTACAAAGCCGCGGAAACCGCTAAAAATTATGATGAGGCTTTAAAATTGATGGAAGAAGCGAAGGTGAAATTTCCAAATAATAGCTACCTGTTCGCTACCGATAAGTTTAATCTGTTGTTAAAACATTATAGCGTTGATAAAGCTATTGCATACGGTAAAGCTTTGCAGAGCGACAAACTAGCCGGACAGGTATTAATAGCCAACCTTTATAAGGATGATAAATTGCCTGTAGAAGTCTACAGATTCGCGGTTGAGGCCGTAAAGGGATGGGGTATGACCAATTATTCCAAGGTCTTTGACATTTTGGCTACCCTGCAAATGCGTGCCGGTCAGATTAAAGAAGCAGCTGAAAGCCAGCAAAAGGCAGTTGATGTTGCCAAAGGAGAAAAGGATAACCCAGGTATTACAGAAGGGGTGATAAATGATTACCAGAAAAAAGCAGATGAGTATAAATTGAAAGCAGCAGGGAAGATTTAAAAAATTAGTAAGATGAAAAAGATAGAAAAAATAATCGCATTGACCATCCTTGTGCTCTATAGTTTGACAATAACAGCGCAGGAAAAAACACCCACAACATTATTTATCGGAGATAAGGCACCAGAATTACACTATGGGGCATGGATCAAAGGAACTCCAATCAAAGAATTCAAAAGCGGACACCTGTATATTTACGAATTCTGGGCAACCTGGTGCGGTCCCTGTATTGCCTCTATGCCACACCTGTCTGAAGTTGCCAGAACAAAAGCCAAAGATGTAACCATTGTGGCTGTAGATATTTGGGAAGATAAAACTGGAAAGATGACCTACGATGACATCTATGCAAAAGTGAGTAAGTTTACCAAAGGCATGGGTAAAAACATGGATTTTAACGTAATTACAGATACCAAAGACCAATTAATGGCAAAAAACTGGATGACCGCTGCAGGCCAGGCTGGTTTACCTACCTCCATGATGGTAAAAGATGGCGTCATTCAATGGATGGGCCACCCGGTTAACTTAGATTCGATTATCACCGTAGTCATGGATGGCAAGTATGATGTTACGGCAATGCGCAAAAAAGCAATAGACCAGGCCAATAGAACACCAACGGCAGATGAAATAGCTATGACGAATGCTACAAAATTAATTGATGATGCAATTAAAGCTAAACAATATGATAGAGCATCTCAACTAACAGATTCTATCACTGCAACAATGCCACAAAATAAAGGGGTTGTTTTAAACTGGAACAAGTTTATGATGCTCCTGGACCATGTCGGAGAAAAGGAAGCAATGGATTTCGTCAAAAAATGGCAGGCCACCAACCCTGGATTTAGGGGTTCAGTTGGCGCTGCGATTGTCCATAAACCCAACTTATCAAAAGAAAGCTATCTGTATGCAATAGACATTCTGAGATCAATGATAGACAATCCGCAACCAGGCTCTCTGATGTTAAATATGATTGCCATTGGTTATGTGAATATGGGAGACTATAAATCTGCCGCAGTAGCCCAGGAGCAAGCAATTGCCAAGGCAAAAGAATACCTGAAAGAGAAAAAGTTTGTTGGTTTTGTAATGGAAAGTACGGTTACAGAATACGAAGCGAAGCTTGCTGAATATAAAAAACTAATTAAATAATAAATGGCTATCAAATAACCGATTTTGGTATTTGTGTGGGCAATTTTATTCCCAATACGATGTTTCTGAAAATTAACATTGTGTTATTTTCTTGAACATTAATTATATGAGCCCAAAAAGGGCAAGCGTGCACTTACCGCGCTTGCCCTTTTTAGCTTCTGAGACTAGAAACTTGAAGTTGATTAATAATGTGGCTTTTATGGCTATTCTTCAGGTATTTTAGTATTAACCTGAGTTCGATTTTAATATTCCTTTAAAGGTCTACTGCAGACATTTTTCGTTAATAGCCGTCACCCTGACCTGTAGCGAAGCGGAAAGCTACGAAGTAAACCGAGCCTTAAGCGAGCTCACCGAAGGTAATTCATTTCAATGGTCTTAATAGCTTTTCTTCATCTGATGAGAAAGATGGGGGTATATAAAAGGGGTTACTATCTCGAACGACATAGTAACCCCAAAATACTGTTAATAGACAGCTATATGCTGAATGTTGCCTGGAGCGATGTGAATGAAAATCCTGCTATCAGTGTAAAACCTCCTTTAACTTCATTTCGAGTAACAATCCACCCAGGTTTTTGGCTATTATCTTTCCCGTGGGGTCTATCAGCAGGTTTTGCGGATAAGATCTGACTTTATAAATATCGCTGACTATATTTTTCTTCCCGGTCATATCTCCAAGTTGTGTCCATATACCAACTCCATCTTCCCTGATCGCTTCGATCCATTTTTCCCTGTTGTCGTCGCAAGATACACCGATGATGGTGAAGTTCTTATCTTTAAAATGTATGTAAGCCTTTTTCATAAACACACTTTGCGCCCTGCATGGGCCACACCAGCTTGCCCAAAAATCGAGGAGTACATATTTTCCTTTAAATTCAGATAAGCTAACAAGTTTTCCTGATGTATCCGGTTGAGTAAAGTCAACTGATTGACTGTCTGGCAAAAAGTATTCTCTTTCCTCAATGTCTTTGGCCAGCTTCCGACCTATGCTTGTTTTTTTTAATTCGGGATCAAGTTTATCAAAAAAGGACTTGAAAGGTTTGGGCGACATTATAGGTCTATTGTAATCATCAACTGCAAAAAGTGAAACAGGAGAGTGAGGGTTGGCTGACACATAACTGTCAACCATAGCCCGCTCCATCTCGTCTAAAGAGTCTAGCTTTTTGCGTACATTAATAAAGTTACTTACGTCCATTTGCTTCTCAAATGCTTGTGCTTGCATATTGTAAGGCCGCATCTCATAATGTAACTTTTGTAATGACTGAAAATATCTGGTATATTCCTGTTGGATTTGACTCCCTTTCACAATTGCGGTATTCAGACTTTCCCCGGTTGTACTCAATTTATAGTCAATTGGTTCCAATAAAATCCGGTACATATTTTTCGGATCGTATAATGCCGGTCCAACGGTAGCTTGGGGTAATTTTATCTTAAGTATTGCGACCACAGGCTCTGACACCTCACCTGAAAGTTTAAATTTTCCATTTTCGATTTTTACAGTATCCCTTTTAGGTTTGCCGTTCGCATTAGCATAAGCCATAGTCATCAGTCCTGTTTTGCAAACTTTTGAAACATCACCACTGATGGTAAAAGATCCATTATATTTCGATTGTGCTTTTACCTGGCAACAAATTAGCAGAAAAATAGCGATTATACTTATTTTCATAGTTTATGGATTATTTGTAATATCAGGATTCTGAGCCATTAACTTAAGTGGAAATCTAAGTGTTAATCGCTCTTTCGACAAAGTATAGGTAGACAGTACATTTCCTTGCAAATCGTAAATTTTATGTGTGTAAACATCATTAGCGAAAAGTGGATCAACGGATAACCTTCTCATATCAAACCAGCGGTACCCGAACATGGCGAATTCTCTACGACGCTCATCAATAACGAACCTGATCATATTTTCTTGATTTGAAATGCTCACAACAGCATCTGCTGACGGCATTCTTTTTTTCCGAAGCGTTTCAAGATCATCCTTAGCTCCGGTCAAATCGTTGGTTCTGGCTTTACACTCTGCCCGAAGGAGAAAGTATTCCGGATAGGTTATTCCAAAAGATGGAATCGTACTATACCCGTATCTTCTTACCATGCTCAGCGGAAAGGTTACATTACTTGAGAATGGGGTAGCTCTTTCCGTGAATAATCTTTTCCTTAGGTCATTCGTACCATACAATTTGTATGCTTCCTGCGTTAGCAGGAGTAAATTTGAGTTGGGCATGAACTTGGAATTGTAATTTCTTGCCAGCATGCCTTCGTTACTCAGTACCGGGGCCGGGCCATTAGTATACGAATTTGCAGTAGGAGAATATCCCCAGCTACCCCCAGGAACCAACGTTTGGTTATAATCGTAGATTTCTGTGGTCACATTCGTGGGTAGCACAGTTGCAGCCTGATTCAGTTGTGAAAGTGCCTTCCCATATTCGCCCATAAAGACATAGACCTTCGCCAGTAACGTGATCGCAGAGGATTTGTTCATACGCTGCCTCAATAAAGAATTGCGCGGAAGATCTGGAATGCTTTCGGTAAGGTCTTTAATAATAAAATCGTAAACGGCCTGCACGCTGGCTCTACTAAAGGAAGTTGCCGCTGCATCTGCCTCTGTAATAATAGGGAAGCCTGCATCAGACGCTGCTGTTGCAGCATTGTATGGTTTGCCGTAATAGTTGATGAGCATAAAATAGCTCCATGCCTTGGTTGCACGAGCCTCCGCCTGTATCGCTCTTTTTTCGGCTTCAGAGCCCCCGGTTGAACCCATTACCTCATTGGCAATTTTGTTGAGCAGATATACCTGTGCCGTCAAGGTGGTAAATTCAACTGCATCTTCACTGTCGAGATAGATGTCCTTTTCCCAACGAAAGGCATTTTGTACGTTAACTGCCGCCGGACTTAGATAAGTAGAAACTCCGGCGACTTCGTCGCTCAGGGTAATCGGTATGTCGGAGGAAGATGTCGATAGCAGACTTGTAGTATAAAATAAATTGTTATAATCGTTTGTTGTAGTAGCTATAACTTTCCCAATCGGATCAATCTCCAGGAAACTCTTTTTGCAAGAGACAAGTACTATGCAAGCTAGTACAATGATGAAATTTTTCTTTAGCATTTTTTCTCTTTTTAATGATTAGAAATCGATATGTGCCCCAACGGAAAATGTATGCTGGTTGGCTACCTGTCCTCTTATACCCAGTAGTGCATTCTGAAATTCCGGATCAATATCGAATTTGTTTGCTTTCCAGAGCATGATATTACCCGTTTGAACACGCAACGTTATACCTTGCGTTTTAATTCGGCGTAATAACACCTCAGGGAGTTTATAAGAAAGCGTAACATCCCGCAATTTAATATAGGATGCACTGATTACATTTGTATTGCCATATAAATAATAGTTGACATAACGCCTGCTCCCGCTTGTAGTGGCATTACTCACCCAGCCAGGAATATCCGTGAAATTTTCGTCACCCGGCTTCTGCCAGCGTTGCTCAAAATCCGAATGCACATTTGCACCCGTTAGTGATGTACCGTTGGGATACAAGCGGTTGAGGGTATAGGTTCTGTTGAGGTCACGCCTCATCACATGCCCCAGGTTGTAGATAACATTGGCAGAAAGTGAAAGTGACTTATAACTGAAAATGTTGGAAAAACCGCCACTCCATTTGGGTTGGTAAGTGCCCATGAAAACCATATCTTCCGGCTTGGCTACGTTCAACGCTTTAGTTACCGTACCATTTGCCAATCGGATTTGCGGATCACCCATATTGTCCAGTCCGGCATAATTGTAGGCGAAAAGAGCATAGGCTGCATAACCCTGATAAAAGCCTCCGTAGCCATTGTTATTGATTACTGAATTACCTGTGGTCGAAATGAGGGCTGTTGCCAGGCGGTTTATTTTATTATAGTTATAAGCGATGTTCCATAAGGTGCGCCAGCTAAAGTTCTTGCTGATAACATTTTCGGTAGTCAGGCTCAGTTCAACACCTTTATTCGTCAGGTCGCCCAGGTTGCCCACAATTGTGGTTACACCTGTAAAACCGTTGCTTGGGACATTGCCGAGCAGGTTCTCTGTCTTTTTATGATAAAAATCCAACGCACCATTGATCCTGTTGTTCAGTATCGCGAAATCAACACCAATATTAGTTACTTTCGTTGATTCCCAGGTAAGGCTTCTATTGGCATAACTTGAAATGACATAGGCTATCGATCCGGGAAAGATTGATGACCCTGTCCCTGCTAAAATAATATCTTTGGAGGATGCTGTTCCGGGCGTGGGCGCATTTCCGGTAATTCCATAGGTAGCCCTTAGGTTCAATCGCCCAAGCCAGTCAATGTGTTCCATAAAATGCTCTCCTGAGAGCGACCAGCTTGCGCCTATGCTCCATACCGGTCTGTTCTGAGCCGATTTTTCTACACCGAAAAGATTAGACTCGTCCTGACGCCAGCTGCCATTGACCGTATATTTTTGACGAAAGGTATAAGCTGCGTTTGCGTAAGTTGACCGGAATCGTGTTTCCACCTGCGCAAAGTTAAAATCGTTAGTGGTGTAGAGGCTTTTTGAAGAGTTATTACGCAGGATGGTATTCACTACACCTTTGGATAAAGTGTCGTAATTGAGAGGCATCGTAGTTCCAAGTTGCGGATTAAAACCTCTTTGCGTAATCGATGTACCTCTTGTCAACGCGCTTTGCATTTCGGTACCCAAAATGGCAGATAACTGGTGTTCTGAATTTTTCCAGTTTTTATTATAAGCTAACTGATGACGAATGGTCCAGTTTTCCTGCATATTGTTTCCTGTCGTATATCGTCCGCCTTTTTGTGGCATAAAATAACGGATATTGTTACCGGCTACGCTGCCTGTTGCAAAACTCACCACTTCCTCTCTGGACGCATAAGCTTCCTGTCCTCTGTAGTTGCGGCTGTTGTCGCTGCCTTTTACCAGGCCATAAGTACCTTCCAATTTTAAGCCATCTGAAAGGTTAAGTGCAACACCACCAGTGAGCCTTGCTAACAGGTTGTCTGTAAGCGTATAGCCATACTCTGCCTCATCTAACGGGCTATAGTCTAAACTTATACCACTTCTGGTTTCGTATGCATTCCGTAAAGAATCTGTCCTGAACAACCAGGGCATGTGAATGTTATTGCCCTGAGCATCACGAATTAGCTGGTAAGGTAAAAAAGTGTTATTCGCATTTGGTAAAGGGGTTACTTTACTTCTTGTATTGGTAATATCGGTAATCAGGTACATCCTTATAAAATGCGATGGCCGGTAATCCTGACGGGCATTGATTTTGAATGTGTTGGTGTAAGATCCCGGTTTGCTATTTTGGTTACCCGTATAAGCGAAAGAACCATAGGCACTGTATTTTTCTCCTCCTCCACGGATAGAAACTGTGTGGTTAGTTAATATCTCACTTTGATAGAAGAGATCTTTGATTTGAGCACGATTACTAATTCCTGCGAGACTGTCCAATTTAGCATCTTTAACAGAATTCGAAATCTTTCCACGCGACCAGTCGAACAAAATTTGTTCATGAGGAGGCACACCAGGAGTTCCGGTAGAATTGGAAGTGCTTACTGTTTGCCAGCTTGTAACTGAAGGATCAAATATATCTTTAGCAGCCTGTATGAATTGCTGGCTGTTCAGTAAGGGCATGTTATCCAGATCAGGTTTGCCTAAAAAATTGACGAAACCATCATATTCAATTTTTAATTTGCCGGAACGATCACCCTGCTTTGTCGTGATTACAATCACTCCGTTTGCGGCCCTGGAACCCCAGATGGATGCGGCTGTAGCATCTTTCAGCACCGTGATATCAGCTACATCATTTGGGTTTACCGAAGCAATATTACTGATGGCAATGCCATCTACAACAATAAGTGGCCCCCGTTCGGTGCCGCTGTAAATGCCACTCGTACCCCCGCTAAGCACACCAATAGAGGTCAATCCACGGACTTGAAAATTGTCTGTGTTTGCGTTGTTGATGGTGAGACCAGGGATTAATCCATCCAAACGTTGTAAGATGTTCATTGTACCAGACCGGTTATTCAAGATCTCCATGTCGGGCTTTGCAAAAGATCCCGCACTCCGCTCCTTCGGCAAGGTTTGGTAACCTGTAGAAACAACCTGCACTTCTGTAAGCTCACCACTTGTTGCCCTAAGTTTGATGAGCTGATAGTCTAAGTTTTCCTTTACGGTAAAACTAAAAGTTATAAATCCAATAAATGAAACTTCAATACGATCTCCTGATTTGGCACTTATACTAAAGTTCCCATTTTCTGAGGTTATGACTGATTTGTTCTGCGTAACATTTTTTACGCTTGCGTTAGAAAGCGCCTTACCTGCTGTATCGGTTACTTTACCTGAAATGGTTAAATCAATTGCAAAATTTTTGCGATTTTCCGTTAAAACTTTTTCTTTAATCACGATCATCTTATCCTCGATAGAAAATTCCAGCGCAAGTTTGTCGAGACATGAATTAAGAACAGCCTCCAAAGGTTGATTATAAGCAGAAAGGTTAACCGACTGCTTTTTCATTATGATGTCTCTGTTATAAAGAAAATCGTAGCCAGTCTGCCGGTGAATCTCCCGGAAAATTTTTTCAAGAGATACATTTTTATGATTTAGGGTCACATTTTGTGCAAAACCAGCTGCGCTTACCTGCATCAGTGTGATTAAAATAATAATGGTGATTAGCCGCATGACACGCCAGAGTTTAGGGAATAGACGATCTGTTCTATCCGTTTCAATGAGATAAAATTTATACATTTGTTTGGTTTGGTTTAGCAGCAGCCCATGTGGTTCGAAGCTCAGAGCTGTTGCGGTTTTCGTTGATTTTTATTAACTAATGCCAGACTATTATCAGGGGTGTTTATGCACCCCTGACCTTTTTAGCCCTGGTTTTGCTGTCGTAAAAGTTTTTCCATTCTTTTTTGTTTAAAAGTTATAATCTATTAATTGATATACTTATTTGCTTACAAAAACCTTTCGTCCTTCTATCCTAAAATGCACTTCGCCAGTTTTTGCAATCATTTTTAATACAGTAGAAATATTTCGTGATCTCGATGAGAACCCTCCCAACTGCAGATTTATAGGAGCTGATGGCTCATAGATTACCTCGATGTTATACCACCGCTCAATCTTGCGCATTACTGTACGAAAATTATCACCGCCGAAAATAAATTCCCCATTCTTCCAGTCGATCGCTTCTTCAACATCTGCGGGCGCTACCTGAATGCGACCCGAACTGAGGACAGATTGCTCCCCTGGCCTGAGCACTTTTTGAACAAGATTCGAATTTGAAACCAATACACTTCCCTCCAGCAATGTAGTTGTTGTAGCTGCCTCATCATCATATGAGTTTATATTGAAGTGTGTTCCTAAAACCTGAACCTCCTGTCGCGTAGTTTTCACGATAAAAGGATGCGATCGATCTTTAGCAACTTCAAAATATCCCTCTCCTGTTAAAAACACCTGTCGTTTACCTTTTTCAACGAAACTTACCGGATATTTTAATGAAGATTCTGCATTTAAAAACACAATGGTTCCATCAGGTAAACGCACCTGAGTTTGCTCCCCCCGGGAAGTCGATAAAGTATTGTACCCTGAACTCTTTGAACCATTATCCGTGATCTCATATACAATCTGCCCATCAGGCGTTTTAGAAATCTTTACGCCTGATTGCATGGCAATATTTCCTGACAGTACATCATTAACTAATATCTTTTGCCCATTTGTTAAGGTCAAAGTTGCACCATTGCCCCCTGGCGCAACATCATTTTGGTAAGCTACTTTTTCGGGTAATTGTTTATGATTATTAAAGTAGAAATAACTTCCTGCCATTACTACTATAGCAATGGATGCGGCGGCAACCCATTTAGTAAATAATTTATAGGTTTTTATTTTTTTATCCGGCATTATAATTTCTTCATCAATAAAGTGAAGAATTTTTTCAACCATCGCAGATTTATCCTGCACCGAAAAAGGATTATCCTTTGCATTGAAATTTAACCAATGTAATTCCATTTCCTTTTCAATATTTTCTTTATTAGCAGCTATTCTGACCAAAGAAAATAGTTCTTCCCGCTCTTGCTGATTAGCTGTTTTATCGAAATATTTCTTAAAGAGAATATTTAACCTTACATCCTGCATAATAATGGATTTATAGTCATTTCACACTAAAGACAAAAGACCAGGAAAAAAGGGGTAGTGATTTATGAAAAAATTAACCGAATGTTAACAAATTACTAAAGAACTCATTAAAATCATCAATGTAACGATGTCTATTTTAGAATCGAGGTCTTTCTTAATGAAATTAACAGCATATTGAATGTGCTTTTTTACTGTTTCAGAAGAAATATTTAATTTTTTAGCAATTTCTTCATGCTTTAGCCTTTCGTGGCGACTGAGAAGATAAACTCTTTTAGCTTGTTCCGGAAGTTTATCAATAGAATGATCAATTAAAGCCCGATAATGGTCAACTTGTACAATCTCTTCTTGAATATCGAAACCCTTGTTAACGTGTTGTTCGATTGGCAAATTAAAATTACGTTCAACAGCAATTTTCTTTAACTGGTTATATGTTTGGTTTCTACAAATTATGAACAGGTAATTACTGAAGCTTTTGATACCTGCAAGTGTTTCCCTTCGGAGCCAAATTTTGATGAAGGCATCCTGGACAATCTCCTGCGTTACAGCCTTGGATTCAGTAATTTTATATACAAATTCTCCCAATGCACCATAGTACCCTTCAAAAAGCTCCGTAAAGGCACGCTCATCCCCCTCAGCTATCTTAGCCAACAGTTCCTGCTCATTAAAAAGGGGTTTTAGTGCCAAAACTTTGTTCAAAGCCAATTTACGAATAAACTGACATCAATTATAGACATATTTTTCTATATATGACAATGGCGGTTCAATTTGGATCTATTTACTGTTAGATCCTTGTGTTTATGCAATGGGTCAGACTTGTTCGTATGAAAATTGAATTTATCGATCTAGTACACTAGTTTGTAACTCCCCCTTTAAAGGCCCCAACTTTTCTGCTTGATCCGGAAAATCTTTGCTCCTCTGCCGGGCTCCCTTCTTCTGCGCTCAAGATAAACTTCTCGCCCAGCCCTAAACACAAAAAACTCACAACTTTCGTCGTGGGTAACCAGCGACCCTCTGATTAGCTGATAGCAAATAGCCACATCGATGGGCTTACCAAATAATTGAGGAGGATTCTAAATATTGATGGAACAACAAATAGATCTTTCAAATTCATCTTACCTGAGCTCGACTGATTATAATTCACCACTTATAAATGGTCTTATTTTATTCTTGTTTGTTTCAGATAAGCTATTGTAAAATGCTATCATGGTGGATTTAATATGGGATATTTTAACTACTCTGATAATCTGAGGGGCATTTTCCTTGTCGCTTCCTCTAACCATGATACCCAATAATTGCCCATCTGCATTAAATACGCCTCCTCCACTCATCCCTGCTATTGCCTGCGCTTCTATTAAAAATTCGGCACTCGAATTATACGGTATATCTCCTTCGGTGTCTCCGGCAATCTTCAGTTTTTGGATGGTTTGCGTAGCTTCTGTATCGGATAATATTTTTCCATAAGCTACTGCTCCGTTAGGATAGTTGATATCATCCTGAGGATAACCAACTGCAATGACTTTTTCGCCTGCCACAGCGGCATTCCATGTTGGGGTTGCTTTTGTCCTATGCTCGGGATCGTATAACTGCAATGGTTCAGACGTTTTAACAAGTTCAGGGTATTTAGGAAAAGAACCTTGCGGAGTTCGTTGATTATCAATTATTCCTAGATAAAAATCTTCTGCCGGCAGTATGGTCGTATTAGTGGCACCGGAAGAAATATCGAAATGAATAAGGGGGAAATCTGCCACCAGTGTATTACCTAAATCGATACCTCCATTATTCGGAGGAATTTGAGATAATTCAAAAATGCCCGTGTTTTCGGACGATAAGTCAAAGAATTTGGCGTTTCGGGAATTCCATCCGGATATGTTATAAACATGGTTGGCGCTTATATAAAGTCCCAAACCATAATCGTTTTTTCTACTCCAAATTGTTTTTGATCCGTGGCCACGTCTTCCAACGCTTCCCCGTACCTTATTTAGTAGGTTGATCAGATTTTGATCATTTCCGTTCAAAATATCTTCAATTTTCGGAACGGTTTGCTCGCTTTTTGGAACAACTGGGTTATTTCGTTTACATGATTGGACGGCTATTCCAACACTTATTAATAAAACTGTCAATACTGTTTTTGCCTGCATATTATTTGAGCTTAGAAAATGTAAATATTTAATATCATTGAACATTAATTGCCGCCTCTCTTTCTTGTGGATTTTTAAATAACCATTAAGCATTAAAAGGACATGTACCACTTGTTATTTACAATAAATACGGTTCGATAGCTTAAAACGCTACATGTCACTTCAATCTTTTCACTATAAGAAAAACCATAGGTAGAAGATGATTTTTAAATCATTTTGATCCGACTAAAATTTAGGGATTTTAAATGAAAAGCGATATGCCTGTTTTAGTCTGATAAGTATGTGTAAGGCGTTTTCGTTCAGGACCGATTTGTTCTTTTATACCGATCAAGTCCCGCAGGGATTTTGGCGCTTAGGCGGTACACAGGACCGCCTATCTGAGCTGCATTAGATAACAAGTTACAATTGGTTGTTCTTCAGATTCCTCCAATTTCAATTTAGCTTCTTTAGCCTGCTCCTCTTTATGCTTAGCTGTGCCGCTATCAAAATCTCTTAATATATACTAGTTATCTCAAAAAAATTCGCTATCTTAATAAACTCCAACAAACTATTATGGCATCGTTAACCAAAACCAACCATAATGGAAAATCAAATAACCAAATCTCTTACCACCAACAAGGTAATCGAAGACCTCAAAGTCAAAGGCATTAATCTATCAGAAGAGGAAGCAGAAAGTATACCGAATTAATTTATTTCTTTTCAGAACAGGCGTTTAAACTCTACAATGCTAGCAAAACTTGTATTCCTATCGAATTTACCAACATCGAACCAAAAAAAGCCGACAATGCAGATTATAACTTATCCGCTAAGAAGGTGTTAGCAAAGCAAGTTTGAAAATTTTAAAGGCTTTGCACAGTATGGGAGGTATTGTGGAATAGTTCAAAAAAGGGCTCGCGATAATTTTTCCGTAAGTACATGGTCTGATCAATGACCATATATCCCCTGTCTTTTCTTAGGTATAAAGGATTGACCCTTAATTCGCTCAGGGTAATGGTTTCTCCTAGTTTTTGATTAATGGTCTGCCTGACTAAGTGCTGTTGGTTAACGTTTGCAGATGGATTTATATAGACAAGCCTTCTTAGCATTGCATGCGCATCATCCATATAAGTGCTTTTATTTTAATCAACTATTTAAAATTTGCCTCAAAAAATCTTCTCTATAATACTCTCCTATTGGTATTATAGTATTGTTGACTACAATATAATCTTTATGTATCTGTTCAACTTTGCTAATAGCGACAATATAAGATTTATGTATCCTTACAAAAGACTTGGTTGGTAGAGAATATCCATTAGTCCCTTCATTGTCTGGAATTTTACTACTATCGAAATGGAGAAGTACATAATCCCTTAATCCTTGGGCATAAAGAATTTCATCAAAATTTATGCGATGCATGCGCTGTTAAACCTTTAGATATACGAAATTATCATGTCGTGCGATAGCTTGCTTGGCATCTAGCTTATCTCTCGCCTTTGATATTGCGGCTAAAAATCTACCCAATGTAATTGGTTTTAACATGTAGTCGACAATATTATGTTCAAAGCCAAGTATAGCATATTCACTATATGCACTTGTTACTATGATATTGTAGCGATTATTTATCAGTCTCATTATTTCAATTCCGTCTAACTTTGGCATTTGTATATCAAGGAATATCAGATCAATATCCGAATTCTGACAGTACTCCATAGCTTCCAGAGGATTTGTAGTCGCTAACATGATTGCAGGTCATGGACTTGTTTTATGTGGTCTTCAAGCAAAGCTATAGCCAGTGGTTCGTCATCAACAATCACACACCTGATCATAAATCCATCCTTTCTAATTTAACGACGAGTTCCACTTTATTTTACTTATGCCAAACCGCAGGTTTAACTATCCGGCATAATTTATCCTGCTTTTTTTATCGGTCTCCAGGTTAATCGGAGCTACCTCATATTTTAAATTCCATTCTTTGATGTGTTCTAATATCGGCAGAAATGCCAGGCCCTTTTCAGACAACTTATACTCTACTCTTGGCGGCAGTTCCTTATAGGCTAGTCTTTCCAATAGTCCATCTTCTTCCAGCTCTTTGAGTTGTTCGGTTAATACTTTTCTGGAAATCAGGGGTATGATGGTATCGAGCTGACCAAAACGAACCGTACGGTTGCCGATGACGTTGATAATTATCGGCTTCCATTTATTTCCAACAGTGCCGATAGCCCTCGTAAACGGGCAATTCGAATTGCAAAATCTTTCGTCTTTCATATCATTTAAAAATTGTGGTTACCTGTTCGTAACCAGTATGTACGCCATTAGTTACAAATATAAACTATTGATAGTACCTTTGAGAAACAAATATAAAAAAAGAAACAATGAGTAGATTAAAAAATAAAGTGGCCCTGATCACTGGCGGTAACAGCGGTATCGGATTGGGTATTGCTGAAGCATTTAAAAACGAAGGTGCGAAAGGTGTTATCGTCGGCAGGAACGAGGAAACACTAGCGAGTGCCGCGGTAGTATTGGGCGATGATTTTATCGCTATTAATGGTGACGTAACCAATTTGGCCGACCTGGAAAGGGTGTTTGCGGCAGCCGCTGAAAAATTTGGTAAAATAGACGTGATCGTAGCTAACGCCGGTGGCGGCGCTGTAGGAACAGTAGCAACGACCAGCGAAGCCGACTTTGACCAGGCTATTGACCTGAACCTGAAAAGTGTTTACTTCACGGTGCAAAAGGCACTGCCCTATATGAATGATGGTGGCTCCATTATTTTGATCGGTTCAAATGCCGCACATCGGGCCTACGCCAATTTTACGCTGTATGGGGCTGCCAAAGCGGCGGTGATCTTTTTAGCCAAAGCCTTTTCAAGCGACCTGTTAGACCGCAAGATCAGGGCAAATGTCATCACGCCAGGTACCACAGATACCCCGGCATTTGACAAATTTGTTCCCGCAGAACAAATGGAAGCGGTAAAAAAACACTTTGCAGATCAAATGCCGATAGGCAGGATCGGGCAACCTTCCGACATTGCTAAAACTGCGGTCTTTCTGGCCTCTGATGATTCTTCTTTTATGTTGGGTGCCGAACTCCTGGTAGATGGAGGTATGACCTATTTATCCAAATAATTAAAAGTTATCAAAATGAGTAATTCAGCAAAAAAAGCAGCAAGCTATGCTATTATCGGCTTCGGCCAAATCGGTAAGGCCCTGGCCAGGGCATTCGCCCGCAAGGGTATCAAAGTATCCGTTGCCACCACTCGCGACCCGGGAAGCTTTGCAGCCGATGCGACCGCTATAGGCCGGGAGATCGATCCGACAATATTAGCGGAAGCCGTCAAGGCCGACGTTATCTTTTTGGCTGTGCGTTTCGAATCGCACCACGAAGTCGCAAAGGCGCTGCCCAACTGGGAAGGCAAAACCATTGTTGACGTTACCAATGCCTACGGCGTAGCTCCTGAGCAGTTGGGTGGACTGCCTTCTGCCCAATTCGTGGCGCAGGCCTTCACTGGTGGCAAACTGGTTAAAGGCTTCAATCATTTGATCGCCGCTATTCTTGACCAGGATCCGGCCGTACAGGGTGGCAGTAGAGTCGTGTTCCTGACGAGCGATGATGAGGCCGCCACCGCAGAGATCTCTGCGCTCGCCGAAAAACTCGGTTTCGCGCCGGTAAATCTGGGTGGGCTTTCGGAGGGCGGACTGCTGGTGCAGGCTCAAGGAAAGAACTGGGGTAAACTCATCTTTCAGGACCTGGTAAAGTTCAAATCTTAAATCATATTAACCATGAATATATTAACAAACAAAGTAGCCGTAATTACGGGTGCTTCCAAAGGAATTGGCGCAGCCATCGCCAAACACTTTGCGGCGGCAGGCGCAAAGGTGGTGGTTAATTATGCTTCCAGTAAAGAGGCCGCGGATCAAGTGGTGAAAGCCATCACCGATAAGGGCGGCACTGCCATTACTGTACAGGCCGATGTATCAAAAGAAGCAGATGTAAACAGGTTGTTTGAAGAAACCAATTCGGCATTCGGCGGCTTGGATATATTAGTCAATAACGCTGTTTATCAGGGATACGCTCCTATAGAATTGATTTCAGGAGAAACTTTTCATAATAGTTTCAATGTGAATGTGCTGGGCCCGATATTGACCATTCAGGCAGCGTTGAAATTATTTGGAGATAAAGGAGGCAATATTATTAATATCAGTTCGGGCGCCAGCAAAATGCCGCTTCCGGGTGCTTCTTTGTACTCGGCCACTAAAGCGGCATTAGATGCCATCACGATCGCTTTGTCGAAAGAACTGGGTGCACAAAACGTTCGCATCAATTCGATTTTGCCGGGCGCTACGGAAACCGAAGGTGCGACTGCAGCGGGGGTGACCGCCGGCAGCGACTACGAAAAAATGTTTATCGCCAATACGCCGCTTGGCCGCAGGGGCCGGCCCGAAGATATAGCCAAAGCTGCGGTATTTCTGGCTTCCGATGATGCCGCCTGGATAACGGGAGAACAAATTTCCGTGTCAGGTGGTATGTATGGTTTTTAAAAGGTGGTGCGACGGAGTTATTGTTAACCGTGACTCGCCAGCCAGATACTGATCGTTGCTTTCAAATCCCTGCTTCCAGAAGAAACAGGGATTTTGTTGCTTCTCTTCTTCATAGAGTTTAGGCCTGTTAGAATCATATTGGCTGATTTCAATAAGGAAGATCTGTCCAATTTCCTCTTTAGTCAAATCATTGAGTGCTTTCTTTTTTATTTTTTGAAGTGGCTTAAATAAATTATTTAAGATAACTCAGTTATACCATAATTTTCAACACAGAATTATACAGACGTTATGGTTTAATTCAATTCAACATAAAACATTTAATTTGACCTATTATTAAACAGTTGAATAATGATAGTGATTACAACATCATATCTAACTTTTCCAGTATTGCCTTATGTGGTTGGTTTTCTTCTAATCCCCAGATACAAAAGTAGTTTCGTCAACTCCTAAAATTTTTCCCGGTTTTTTTTGCTAAGCCCACGTTTCAATAGGCTTTTGGCAGTGTTACTACCGATTGCGTCGAAAAGGGCTTAAATGGAATCATAAAAGGATTTATAGGATTTATCCTCAATGAAGCTTAATATCCGCCGCAGGGCAAAGAAGAGGCTGCCAGAAAGAGTTAAAAAACCCCTGTTCGTGCCAGGAACAGTAAATGAGATATGGTCCATGGATTTTATGAATGATGCGCTCTGGAATGGAAGGAAATTTAAGTTGCTGAACATCGCAGACGATTACAATAGAGAGATGCTTGCTATGGAGATAGATTATTCACTTCCGGCATTGCGAGTTATAAGAGCCTTGGATGACCTAAAACAATATAGGGAGCTTCCAAAAAAAATAAGAATGGATAATGGGCCTGAGTTCATCTCACATAAGCGGAATGAATGGGCAAAGGAAAACGATGTTGAACTGGTTTTATCCAGCCAGGAGAGCCAATACAGAACGCATATATAGAAAGATTGAATGCAAGTATCAGAAGAGAATTGTTAAATGCCTACATATTTCACTCCCTGGATGATGTAAGGCAGAAAGTAGAGGAATGGATGGTGGATTACAATTACCATCGACCACACCAGGCATTGAACTTCAAATCTCCAGTAGATTTATTGCAGGAAATTTGAGGACAAAATTATACTTTTGAATGGTCTGAAAAACAGGGAAGCTTACAATAGCCCGGGCTACTTGCTGGGGCAACTGACTATGCTTTGGCAACGAAAACAAAAAAAGGTACTAGACCCATTGGACTTAACTCAGATACAGTTTGTTTTGTTAGCAGCGTTAGGATGGCTTTCAAAGAGCAGCAACGCAGTTACCTAGGTTGATATTGCGAACCAGAGTAATGCTGATAGAATGATGGTTTCTAAAGTATTGCGTATGTTATAGGAAAAGGGCTTTTTAACAAGACAGGAACACGAAACAGACACAAGAGCAAAAATAATAAGACTGACAAAAAAAGGAGAAGCTGTTTTACAAAAAGCCATAATTGCCATAGAAAATGCAGACATAGATTTTTTTGCTATACATGACATTGGACTTAATGAATTTAATTCTACAATGACAAGCTTGATAAGCAAAAACAAGGATTGAGTAGGTCCGCGGTATTCCGCCTTCGATCTTTCTGTATTCATTTGTCAAACTTCGCTTTGAGCATAAGATTACGATCTAAAATCTTTGGTTTTTAAGATATAATATGTTGCCAGATCTATTGACGAAAATCGGCTGTAACCAGCCTGCCGCAGCAGGGTAACCAATTGCCCGCGATGATACGTTGAATGGTTAACAATATGAGCAAATGTTTGATAATAGGGCATTTGTCCGATATTGCCGTTCGGATAGATAAAACTAACTGATCGCATAAAATCCTCCTCCAGATGGCTGTTTATATAATGCTCCAATCCTATAGAAGCTGCTTTCCAGATGTCCATTAATTCGGTTTTGGTACCATTGAAATTGGCCGACAAGTAAACCGGATCTGGTGCCCCGGTCCAGAAGTCTATCCAGATCTTTTCCGCGCTGGCTATGTGCACAGCGGTTTGTCTGATACTGGAAAAGCTGCTGACATTAACCTGTTCCCATTGCTCATCAGTGATCTGGCTCAGCCAGTCCATTGCCTTTTCATCTGCCCAGCTATTATAAGCCGCCAGATCAGTAAAATATTGTTTCAACATAGTATTTGTGTTTAGGACCGCGCTAAAGTAGCAAGGAGTTCTGGTAATGTAGTAATGCCCCAGTGTTCAATGTATCTGCCGTCTTTTACCCTCACTATGTCCATTATCCCGATGCTAATCACGCGTCCGGTCGCAGGCGCTCCTAATAATTGTCCCGTATGCATACCGCTGATGGTTTTGCGGGTAGTGACCATATCGCCTTCGGCTATCTGGTCATGGATAATCACCTTCATGTCGGGTATGGCTGGACGCAATATTTCGTTAAAGAAATAAATCATTCCCTGCGGGCCGTTGTCCATTTCAGCCGGTGCTGATTGGTTAATAAAATCAGGGTCCATAAGGGTGTTAAAACTGTCTACATTTCCCTGTTCGATCACTTCCTTATTAAAGCGACGCACTACTGCTTTGTTGTTTTCGATCATCGTTTTCATATATTCATATATTGATGATACAAAGGTACCAGCCAGCTAAGGTTGCGTGTTAAGGCCGGACGTTCAGGAGTTATGGCACAACGTTCAATTGTTGCTGCTGGTAATCGCTTGGGGTATGACCGAAATGGTTCCGGAAAGCCTCAGAAAAACTGGAATGATTCTGATAACCAACTTTCAGATAAACACCCGACGGGCTTTCTCCTCCGGATCTCAATAATTCGGCAGCCATTTCCAGCTTTCGGTTAAGCAGCCATTTTTGAGGGGTGGTATGATAGATCTCGCTGAACCTTCTTTTAAAGGTGGAAGTGCTCATATGGCAAAGAAAAGCCAGTTCATCTACGGTGATCAGCTGACCGACATGACTTTCCACCACTTTTTTGATCTGCAATTGTTCCCGGTCCTTGGTAAGAATCTGAATAGCCCGGAACCGCTCAGGATCGAAATGTAAAAGATACAAGAGCAGCTCTTCCAGTTTGATGGATCTGACCGCTGCCGGTAGTTCGCTTTCCGTAGCCATCAACGCCTGCATAGACACGATAAATTGTTTGATAAAATTATCCTGCTTAAAAGTAAGGAAGGACTTTTTACCGCTTAAAGGAATTACGCTTTGCAGCAAATGGTCATACTTAATCAGGAACTTATTGAACAGTTCGTTGCTGAAATAAAATAGAATGCTGGTAAACTGCTGTCCGCCTGTTAATAGCTCGGATGTGAGTACATTCCCTGCCGATAATACCACCAGTTCACCCGCATTCACCACAGCTGTTGCATCCGGATAAACGACGGTCTTGGTGCCGCTGACCAGCAGGTTGATCATGTTCTGAGTTAAGACGATTCTGTTCTTAACGGAATCCTGTCCGGAGGTGTAGCAACGGATCACTACCTCATCTACACCCATAGTGGAGCCATTTAATATATCATCCGGTAGATAATAGGTGTTCATAATGTGACTGCCTTTTCATAACGTTCCCGGGAAGCTTTGATCTCGGGCATGTTGGCATTCGCCCAGTCGTATAAATGCATCAGCGGTGTTACGAGATTTTCACCCAGCCACGCTAAGGCATACTCTACTTTAGGCGGAATCTGTGCATACATCTTCCGCGTTAGCAGTCCGTCGGCTCCCGGCATTTTCAGCGTAACGGTCAGCATTTTTTGCGATATGCCAACGATCAGCTGGTGCAATTCGTTAAAGCGTAGCATACCAAGGTCAGATAACATGATGACCGTAAGCATCGACCATTTATCACCCACACGGTTCAAAACATCTTTTACCGGGCAGTTGTTACGGTCGTTCTCACACCTTATTGAAATTTCTTTCATATCCGCCTCATTTTCAACAACAGTTATTTACAAGTAAGTATCTGACTTTCAAGCCCCGTCTTGTTTTAGAATAATTCACTTATTAGCTTTGACTTACTGAACGTAAGTTAATCAACAAAAGTAATAAAAAGAATATCATGGATCTGAAATTGTCAGGAAAAAGAACGCTGGTCACCGGCTACAATGCAACGATTTGGCTGACATTGAGCGCAGTGCCCTTGAACAATTTATGCAGATAATAAACCGGGGAAAATTCCAGCCAGCTAAAAAACATCGTTGATTGTTTTAGTTCCTTACATATAGTTATCTTTACTATTTCTGTAATGAGCAAGAAAACCAATAATATTCCTGTAAATATACTGCCTGAAGACAGTTGCAGGGGGATCATGATGATGCGGGATTCATTTAACGGGTCGCCCAATTCCGAACAGGTCGAACGGTCTCACCGGGATGGTGGTTATACTTTCATCATCCAGGAAATAGGAAAAACCCTAATCGAAATCGATTTTCAAACACATCATATCCAGGCACCGGCTGTTATCTTTATTCACCCTCATCAAGTTCACAGGGTTATAGCGTTCGAAGATGCAATGATCTGTACGTGGATCATAACAGAAGAAAACATCCGGCAGGAGTACTTAAGCATGCTTGAAAGTCTTGCGCCGGTAAACGCGTTGCCGGTTATTCCGGAAGCACTTGCTGTACTCACAGAAACTGCAGCGTTATGTATCAAACTGTCTGAAAATAAAACTGAAGTACTTTATCATCCCATTTTGAAGGAAAGCGTTAATACGCTTATTGTATCGATCATTTCCCAATACCTTGCATTGTCTAAGCCGGCTGAAAATCATGCCCGGATGGAGGATCTCACTAGGGAATTTAAGACCGCATTGGAAAAACATTATAAGTCAACCAAAAATCCGTCTGAATACGCTGCTCAGTTAAGTTTATCCCCTTCATACTTAAATGAATGTGTGAAAGCTACTACCGGAAAGTCCGTTTCCTCTCATATTCAACAGCGTGTGGTGCTGGAAGCGAAACGCCTTCTGTACCATTCAGGAAAATCAATAAAAGAGATCGCCGGCGATCTTGGCTACTATGACTATTCCTATTTCACACGACTGTTTACTAAAGTGGCCGGCATGGCACCCATTGATTTTCGGGCGAAAAACCGCGAATAGTCCTACACTTACAGTATCGTGTCATTGCACTAACTCAACTTCCGGCGTTCCTTTGTGCTCATAAAATAATAGAGCATGGGGATGATACAAACACCGGAACTTTTACTTCATAAAAAAATTGCTATAGTGGGCGGCGGCCCCGGCGGCCTGACACTTGCAAGGCTTTTGCAGATCAAAGGCGTGGAGGTCAAAGTTTATGAGCGGGATCACAGCCAGGCAGCACGCGTACAAGGCGCAATTGTCGACCTGCATTTTGACTCCGGCCTGAAAGCCATGGACGCGACCGGGCTGATGGAGGCATTCAAAGACAATTACATGCAGGGTGCTGATAAATACCGCTTGCTTGATCCAAAAGGAAATATCTTGTTTGATGAAGGTAACCACGCCGGCAAACCACAATTTGGAGATCTGCAATTCAGGCCTGAAATAGACAGGGGTGCACTGAGGGATCTTTTGATCGACGGGTTGCTACCCGATACCGTAATATGGGACAGCCAGTTCCTGAGCATGAAGGAGGTTGACAATATTTGGGAATTGCAATTTAAGAACGGAACAACTGCTACTGCAGATATTGTTATCGGTTCAGATGGATACCGCTCCAGGATCCGGCCTTACCTTACTGACTTAAAAGCATCTTATTCAGGCGCGACAATTATCCAGGGCGAAATAGATCATCCGGAAACAGCCTGTCCCGAATTTTACAAATTAGTTGATCAGGCGAATTTGATGGCCATGGGAAACAGCGCGACCATAACTGCACAACCGCGGGGCGATGGCGGCTTGACTTTTTATGCTGCGTCATTGTACCCCGAAAACTGGGTTAAAGACAGCGGTATTGATTTTAGTAACCCTCAAGATGTGCACGAGTATCTGATCAATCGCTACGGAGATTGGAACCCTATATTTGCCAGCTTATTTAAAGCTTGCAACCATTTTGTTGCCCGGCCGCTGAACTATTTTCCTTTAGAGAACAGGTGGGGGACTAAATCAAACCTCACTCTTATTGGCGACGCCGCACATCTGATGCCGCCCAATGGTGAGGGCGTTAATTTGGCCATGCTTGACGCCTTAGATTTGTCAAATTGTTTGATCAATAAGGATTTTACACAACTTAGTGACGCCATGGCAGCTTATGAAAAGATCATGTTTGACAGGGCTGCGCCATTATGTAAAGAAACAATCGAAAGCATCAGCGACTTTGCTGCGCCGACGGAAGAATCGGTGCAGAATCTGATTAAAATGCTTGGCAAAACAGATTAGTTAATTTTCTGAATTATCTTAGCTTATATTCGGGAGGTAATGATCCCCATTATCAAATTTACTGAGACAGATAAGCTTAAAATTCGCTCAAAATCTATCGTTCTAATTAGGGTATTAATAACGAATTAAGTAATTGATATTTAATTTATTTGATCTATTTTATTGGTTTTGAGCCATTTTGTGGGGTTTGAAATAAACGGGCGAATCACCCGCCTGCCAAAGCGCATTAAAGCCCTCCAATCTGAGACTATCGCAAAATAAAAATTGACGAATATGAAAACACAGAATACCACTTTTGGAGTGATCTTCTAGGTAAGGGAGATATTGGTGGTTCCTCAATTAAAATGTTCTATTTACTGCGTGACCTTCTAAACCTAGCAGGTGTCACTTTAAATGTATGTTTAAAGAGACGGTTAAATGCGGCCTCTGATTGATAGCCGACTTGATTAGCTACAACACTTACATTGTCCTTGCTTGATAAAAGTATTTCTTTTGCCTTTTGCATACGCCAATTCTGGAGGTAACTAAGTGGAGTTTGCCCTACCAGCGATTTGAAGCTATTAAAAAAAAGCGTTCTTGACATTCCCGCAGATTTAGAAAGTTCTTCCAGCGTCCAGTTTTTTTCAGGTGAATCTTGTAAGTTTTGCAAAGCAGAACATATCCTTTCATCCGTCAATGCAAGCAAAAACCCCTGCTTGATTTTACTCTGATCTATATAAGCGCGTAATGTATGAATGAAAAGCCCTTCAGATAAACGGCTTACTAAAATATCACTGCCAGGCTTTGGTTGATCAATTTCCAGGAGTATCTGATTGGTGGTAAGTTCGAGCCAGTCTTGATTTTGTTGATGAATTTCTTTTAAGTGGATTACGCCAGGTAATCCGTTTATGAGAGGGTGTTGATATTGATCATCGAATTCAAAGTGACCGCCCAGCATGACAGTTTTCAAATCTCCATCCAAAAAGTAAGGGCTTTTGCTGTCCCGAAAATTTATATAGGTTTTTAAGGGGATCTTGATACTATCAGCTTTATCAGATATGCAATGACTGCTTCCATTTGGTATCAGCACAAGGTCTCCCTTAGCTAATTGTATGTAAAAGTTTTCTTCTACTTTAAGGAAACACGCCCCTTCCAGCAGTTTCCAAAATTGCAAAAACCGACTTTTAGGCAACTCAATTCCCCAGGGAGCCGTTACTTCCAGTTTTCGGTAAACTACACCGCTAAGCTTAATTGATTCTAAAATTTTACTTAATGCATCCATGAAAATGTACGATTAAGCAAAATTAATGAATTAATCAGTCCATTATGTACATATTGTCTGGTTAATTTTGAATAATAATTAATAAGCAATGCATTCAACAAATAATGTTATGACCAACGACAAACTTCGAATCGTTTTTGAGAAGTACTTAGACGCATTCGCCAAGGCATCTCCTGCTGAGCAGGAACAACTCTTGAATTCAAGTGTAGCTGAAGATGTGGTATTTACAAATCCTGGCGTAGATGGCCGTGGACGAATTTCTCTTCTTGCTCATGCTACCGGCTTCCAAAAAAAATTTCCAGGTGGTTATTTCCGGGTAAATTGGTTTAGGCAGCAGCACGGACAGCTACTTTCAGAATGGACACAATATGACCAGCAAGGCCACGCACTTTTTACAGCGCATAGTTACGGACGGCTCAACGAGGACGACCTCTTGATCCACCTAGCCGGATTTTGGGCGGCCGGGGCCGTTTAGACTAAGGTAGCATGATTGTATTGTACAAGGTAATGCAGTTCAGGCCGGACTGGATAAATTTAGCAAGATTGATATACTCATCAACAACACTGCAAATTTCAATGCCGGTTATTTTGGGGAACTTTCTATAGAAGGAATTGAAGACCAGTTAGCAACCAGTTTATTCGCACCAATTAGCCAGATTGTGAGAATAGCTGTAATCGAGTTTATTATAAATACTCCATTTTTCAGAACCAAAAACTGCGTAAACAGGTACCGGAAGTCCTAAATCACGGGGGTTTTCTTGTAAGATATTTGCAACAAATTATCGGGAAGTTCAGCAATCTTTGCTGTAGAACCTGACAATAATTGGCTATTGAAAAGAGAAGATGAAGCAGGAAGCCTCCTATTATGGAAATAAAAAAACCTATCCTATTAGCTAAAAATGGGGTTTTTATGTGATTTTCAGGCTTGAAAATCTTTGCTCCCTCTGCTGGGATCCCTTCGTCTGCGCTCAAGATAATTTCTCGCCCAGCCCTAAACACAAAAAACCCACAACTTTCGTCGTGGGTTTTGGCTCCCTCTGCTGGGCTCGAACCAGCGACCCTCTGATTAACAGTCAGATGCTCTAACCAGCTGAGCTAAGAAGGAGTGCTGGTTGTTCCTAAAACGAGGTTCTCTATACTCTGCAGCACAATCGCCCTTGTTCGTTTTGGGAATGCAATATTAGGGCTTTTAAATTATTTATGCAATATTTGCAGTGAAAAATTTTAAAAAAAAATTAATACATATATATGAGCCTGATAATCATAGGTACTGTAGCTTTTGATGCTATTGAAACGCCCTTCGGAAAAACAGATAAAATTGTTGGTGGTGCTGCAACTTACGCAAGTTTAGCCGCTTCTTACTTTTATAATAAAGCAAAAATTGTAGCTGTAGTGGGGGATGACTTTCATCAATCAGACATCGACACCTTTACCAAACATGGCATTGATACCGAAGGACTACAGATTAAAGCAGGTGAAAAATCATTTTTCTGGTCAGGTAAATACCATAACGACATGAATAGCCGTGATACTTTAATTACGGAATTAAATGTATTGGAAAATTTCGACCCGATTATCCCGGAGAGCTATCAAGACTGCGAATACCTGATGCTGGGCAACCTAACTCCACAGGTGCAGCAAACGGTAATTAAACGCCTTAAAAACCGGCCAAAATTAATCGTAATGGACACGATGAACTTCTGGATGGATATTATGATGGATGATTTATTGGAAACCATTAAAATGGTGGATGTATTAACCATTAATGATGCCGAGGCACGTCAGTTATCGGGCGAATATTCATTGGTAAAAGCAGCGAAGAAAATCCTTGCTATGGGTCCAAAATATTTGATCATTAAAAAGGGTGAGCATGGCGCATTGTTATTCCATGAAGATCAGATATTCTCCGCTCCGGCTTTGCCATTGGCAGAAGTATTTGATCCAACTGGTGCCGGCGATACTTTCGCAGGAGGCTTTATCGGTTATTTGGCTAAAGTGGGTACAATCAACTTCAATAACATGAAAAATGCAATTATTTATGGTTCAGCATTGGCTTCTTTCTGTGTAGAGAAATTTGGAACAGAAAAGTTATTGAATTTAACCGATGAAGAAGTTGCAGCAAGGATTCAAGAATTTGTAAACTTAAGTGCTTTCACCATAGAAATATAATCAGTTAACAGTTTTCAATAGGCAGTTCCCAGTTTCATACTGCAGATAAATTAAGCCGTAGATTTTAAAGACTAATTTCTTATAAACTGCGGCTTTTTTATTGGGTAAATCTCTAAGCCGAACAATCCAGCTTAAACAAATTAATTTGGTTTAACGAGTACAGCTATCGGAACAAACTTTTCAAAAACAGCTTCGGTATGGGGTGCATCGGGCAGTTCGTCAGTCAAATCCTGCCCGGCCCAATGCTCATAATGCTTCCCGTTTTTCCACAACCTGCTATCAGTCATATCATAGATCAAGCCTTTGTATGCTACCCAGATCTGTGGCTTATCCTGTCCGTTCCGTAAAGCAAGTTGTTGTTTGGTATAGCCTGGTAAATCCATTTAAATTAATTTCGGGCTGAAGATAATCAAAAGGTTTTAACCGTATAAGAAATATAAGGGTATATAAGCTTATGTTCTTACATGGTTAACCAGCTATTATTTTTTAAGCAAAAGGTTACTGCAAAGTTTTCCGTCTGAGCAGAGTCGAAAACCTATATGTTGTGTATTTCAATTTATTGTTCCGGTTTGAAGCGCAAGGTCGCTACAAGACAACAAATTCACTCCCGTTTTCCGCTTTTACGCTTCGCTGCCTCGTACCCTCGTTGCTGCAGGGTATCGCTTCAACCGGGGCTAGCTGGCCAAAACAGCATTTCATTTTTGGGTTTTTTATAGTGCAGCCCCCCGTTCTTAAACCCGATCCGATAGCTATCGGATGCAATGAATCCCGACGTTAAGTCGGGAGTAATGGAAAGCGGGGCTGAAAACCTCCAAGAACACAGAACGTTCGTTTCCTAATAAAAAATAAAATTATCTCCCTTATGCCTGACTTTTACCAGCCCTGCTTTTAAAAACTTCGTACAGGTAGATATTCATCAGCAACAGCCCCATTAAATAAAAATGATCTTCAAAAGGGATGGTACCCACTCGAAACCCAAGGTTTTGCTTATTATTATACATCACCACCGGAATAGCAGTTAAAAAACCATTTACAATATAGAAGGGAATAAGCGAAACCAGGTAAGCCCTGTAAAATTTATACATAAACCTAAACTCCACATTTACATATTCTACGTAAGCCAGCACTATAAATAAAAAGCCAAAATTAATTAGCGTGTACCACCTGTTATAACCAAAAAACAAAATGGCTACACAAAGCCCCAGAAACAGATTACTTAACGCAAGGCTATATTTTTGCAGATCATTTTTTGGGAAATAGATGTTCAAACATTCGTAAATAAAAATACAGGCATACGGAACAGTTAAAAAGAATAAGATCTCTTCCAAAGGTAGGCCCAGAAGATTTACACCTATGATGTAACCGGGATTAAACGACCATACATGGAGCTTGGTAAACAGGATATCCCAAATTAAAAATACAATGCCAGTAAGCAATATTGCAGGAAATACAAACTTCCATTTGCTAAAAAAATGAACCTTTTTATCAAATGATAAAACCAATGGAAAAAAAATTACGGCAATATTAATAAGTAGATAGATATAATTCATTCTAAAGGTGTTTTGTCAAAATTTTAACTTCAGCAGAACTGCATTTTTTACTGTCGATCATAAATTTAGCTACGTTTTTAACCAGTTCGCGATCAGCAAGACCGAAGTTTCCATTTTGATAATGTTTAACAATCTCTTTTTTATCCTGAGCCAAATCTTTACTGAAGCCGAGAAAGGAAGGCGTATAAAATTCAATCGAAAACCGCATAAAACGGATCTCCAGATTTTCCTTATCCATATCTATTGCTCTTTGCATCGTTTTTAGCGATCGGCTCACATACTTGATCTTATTATACGGATTCCAGGAGTGTTTGGCTTTGAGCGCTTCCAGGGTTCCTGTGTAGCCGGTAATTAGTGCTGTTTTGTTTGGCAGTTTATTTAGCCTGGTAAATAAAGAATCGGTTAGTTTGGAGTTTTCAACCGCCTTAACCATATTAATTTTTAATATTGCAATTTCCTGAGTGGATAACTGAGCGTAAGTAACATGGCTTGCTGCAAATAGCAGCAAAAATATAATGCGTAGTTTAATCATGAGATGGTGGCAAATGTAAGAAAAGCTAAGCGTATTTGCTCTCCCTGTCATCCTGAATACATTTCACCAAAACTACCGATCGAATCAAGCTCCCATAAAGACTACTTCTAACAAAAGAAAGATTCTTCACTGCGTTCAGAATGATAAGCACAGAATGACAAAAAACCAAAACAAAACGCAATAAAATTCCTTTATTTACACCATGGAGAAAAAACCCAAGGTTACCATTATAGGTGCCGGTTTTGCAGGCCTGGCTGCCGCAGCTTTATTGGCCAAAGATGGTTGTGATGTTAGTATTATTGAAAAGAACGAAATGGCTGGCGGCCGTGCCAGAACCTGGGAAAAAGACGGCTTTCTTTTCGATATGGGCCCGAGCTGGTATTGGATGCCTGATGTTTTCGAAAACTACTATCAGATCTTTGATAAAACAGCGTCCGATTTTTATGAACTGAAAAGGCTAAGTCCTTCTTACCGCATTTATTTTGGCAAAAATGATATTATTGATGTTCCAGCGACATTGGATGACCTATATGCTTTATTTGAAAAACTAGAGCCAGGCAGCAGCGGCAACCTAAAACATTTTCTCGATCAGGCAAAGTACAAGTACGATGTAGGCATGAAAGAATATGTTTTCAAGCCTTCGCACAGCATAATGGAATATTTCGATCCCCGTTTAGCTGTTAGCGGAATCAAACTACAGCTTTTGGGCAATATGCGCAAACACGTACATCAGTTGTTCAAAAACGAGCGTTTAAGGAAACTGTTAGAATTCCCCATTTTATTTTTAGGTGCCACACCACAGAACACGCCTGCGCTGTATAGTTTAATGAACTATGCGGATCTCGTTTTAGGTACTTGGTACCCTATGGGCGGCATGCACAAAATTGTGAATGCCATGCAGAAAATTGCAGAAGAGCAGGGGGTGAAATTCATTTTCGATACCGAGGTGGTTAAAATTGAAGTTAAGAACAACATTGCTGAAGAAGTGATTACAAATAAGGGGAATTTTAAAAGTGATTTTATAGTGGGCAATGCCGATTATCACCACATTGATCAACACCTTTTTGATGCGCCATACCAAAATTACACCGAAAAATACTGGGATACCAGAACCATGGCTCCTTCCTGCCTGTTGTTTTATATCGGCTTAAATAAGAAGCTCAACAATATATTACACCACAATCTTTTCTTCGACGAGAATTTTGATCAACATGCTGAAGAAATTTACACTGACCCGCAATGGCCAACAAAACCATTATTTTATGCCTGCTGTCCATCGGTTACCGATCCGGGTGTAGCGCCAGAGGGTTGCGAAAACCTTTTCTTTTTGGTTCCGCTTGCACCTGATTTAAAAGATAGCGAAAGCAAAAGGGAAGAATATTTTAATTTATTGATAAATCGTTTCAAAAATTTAACAGGAAACGACATTAGTGATAACATTCTGTTTAAACGAAGTTATGCCATGAACGATTTTATTGAAGATTACCATGCTTTTAAAGGAAATGCGTATGGATTAGCAAACACTTTGAAACAAACTGCTTTCTTAAAACCCAAAATGAAAAGTAAGGTAACAAATTTTTTATATACCGGACAGTTAACCGTTCCTGGCCCTGGCGTACCACCTGCAATCATCTCCGGACAAGTGGTAGCAAAAGAAATAAAAAAAAAGTTAAAAAAAGCTTGACAAATTTAAAATTTCCCTTATCTTTATAACCACAAAACAAAAACACTGCAAAAAAGCTTCAAAACACATAATCGTTCGGGGTTTGCATTTGTTTCGAAATAAGAGAGAAGGCGAATTGTTGAAAGAAAAAATAAGAATCAACTAACCAAATATATGATAAGCAAAAAGGCCTGGATTTTCCAGGCCTTTTGCTTTTTAGGCTGTTTTGGAAAATTTTGCTTAAAATCTAAGCGTCATCTCGACTCAAGAGCAGCGAAATGGAGAGATCTATCTCGAGATGGATTTAGCTTCGCTGAGTACTACGTGGTTCTCGATTACGTTACCGATGTAAAATGGGTACAGGTAACACTCCGCTCGAAATGAGGAGACATAAGAACAAACCAAAAAAGGCCCAGATAAAATCTGAGCCCCTAGTTTTTCGATGGATGTATCTTATACCAATTCTACACTGGCAATTTCTTTTGAGTAAGTTTTAAGGTATTTTTTTAAAATACCTCTTGCTACGTGGATACGGGTTTTCACTGTTCCAATTGGAATTTCTAACATATCCGCAATTTCATGGTATTTGTAACCTTCAAAATAGCGGATAAAAGGCACATAATATTCTTCCGGCAATTGCGAAAGGGCTTTGTCAATATCGCCCAGTACAAATTTACTTTCTGCCTGGTTTTTAGTCGCACTGTATGAAAGATTTGCAGAAGAAATATCTTCGCTTTGTGTAATTAGCGTATTGGTTTTTACCAAACGACGGTAGTTATTAATGAAAGTATTTTTCATAATGGTAAATAACCAGCCTTTCAGGTTAGTACCTTCTTTAAACTTATTGTAATAAGTGATTGCTTTAAGCATGGTGTCCTGAACCAAATCATTTGCGTCTTCTGCGTCTTTAGTAAAATTTAAAGCATAAGACCTAAGTGATACCGAGTGATGATTAACCAGATGATTGAATTCAAATTTTGTCATGATTTTTAGCTTTAGGTAGATTAAAACAAATTATTGCTTATTCTACTAAACCTAAACAAACTTAATACCAAAATTTTCTGGCACGGTGTTAAAAGTGCTTAACTACTTAATAGCCAGCCTTCGTCACAGAATATTTACTTCTCTTTCCAGAATGACTCCAAAAGTAGACTTCACACTGTCTATTATTTGTTCAGAAAAATTATACACTTCTGTACCAGTTGCGTGTCCATGGTTAACTAAAACCAAAGCCTGATTTTTCCATGTGCCTGTTTGACCAACCACTTTACCCTTCCAGCCACATTGTTCAATTAACCAGCCTGCTGCTAATTTAATTTTATCATCTGCTGTGGGGTAATGTACCACATCGGGGTACTTTGCCACAATATCGGCAAATTCATATTTTTCGATTACTGGATTTTTAAAGAAACTGCCAGCGTTACCAATAGTAGATGGATCGGGCAGTTTGCTCACACGGATGTGCGATACGGCAGAAGAAACATCAGCAATATTTGGATTTTCGATTCCCCTGTTCAGCAACTCCGTTTCAATTGCACCGTAAGAAGTATTAATTTTTGCTTCAGTTGACAAACGGAAAGTAACAGATGTAATAATATACTGCCCCCTTAATTCCCTTTTGAAAATACTTTCACGATAACCAAAACGGCAATCGGCATAGCCGAAGGTTTTCATTTTCCCGGTTTTAATTTCAAATGCCTTGCAGCTTTCGAAAACGTCTTTCAACTCTACCCCATACGCACCAATATTCTGTATGGGTGAAGCGCCAACCGTGCCGGGAATCAGGCTTAAATTCTCTACACCTGCAAAATGATGTTCAACACAATAGTTTACAAAATCATTCCAGACCTCACCTGCACCAGCAATTACCAAAACTTTATCATCAATAACTTCAGATTGAATACCCTTGATGCTGATTTTAATAACTAATCCGTTATAATCCTGAGTAAATAACACATTGCTACCTCCGCCAATCACTAAAAGCTTTTGAGATTTTATGATCTCGTTTTTAAATAAGCTAACCAGATCTGCCTCAGAGAATATCTCAGCGAAATAGCTGGCCTTAACATCTATACCAAATGAGTTATATGGTTTTAGAGAAATATTTTCCTGGATTTGAAGCATATTGATTTTGGGTTATGCTGCAAAAGTAGAATAAAAAATAATTAAGGAACGATTTTGGTAATCCCCTTATCAAAATTAAGGCTTAAAATCTCAGGCTTATCTCCTGCTATAGTTACCCCAGAAAGTTTCCAGCCAATAAACGCAGGTTTCGTTTTAGTAAATTCCAACAAGTGGTATCGCTCTTTAGTTAATCTGGCGCTGATCAAACCTACGCTATCCGACTCTGCCTGACTCAAATGCTCAATCTGACTTTCTAATTCAGCCAGGGTAACATCCAGCTCGTTTCCCTTTTTCAGGCTATCGGCATAAGCCTGGGGAGATATATTGTATAGACTATCCAATTTTGAACTATCAAAATTCAAATCCCGGTTACTGGTTTCGTATTTCGATTCTACAAGTGCAATGGCGCGGTCTTTATCAGTCTTTTTTTCACAAGAATATAAGGTCAAAGAGATAATTACAAGAAGAATGATCTGATAATAATTTTTCATATAGCTTAATTTAGCTCTTTAATACTGCTTTCCGCACAAACAACAAACCAAAAGCTTTCCCTTTTTCCTTCCCCCTACTTTTATGGTGGATTTTATGCGCTTTACGTACTGCCTGCAAATAAGCATTATTACTTTTAAAGGTTTTAAAACGACGGTGCACAAACCAATCGTGTACTACAAAATAAATCAGGCCATACAAAGTAATGCCTAAGCCCACAAAAAACAGGTAGCCAAAACTATCCCGATCGGTGTACATTAAATATAAGGACACTCCAGCAAATAACACCGCAAACAGATCGTTCCATTCGAAAAATGATTTTGCCTTTTGGTGATGGCTTTTATGCATAAACCACAGTGGTCCATGGAATAAATACTTGTGTATAAACCACGACAAACACTCCATAAAAATAATGGTAAATAATACGATAAGAATATTGATAAATACAGACAATTTTTCTAAATGATTGGTTTGTAAAGATATATAACAGCCAAATATGCAAAATTATGTCATAAAACTGTAAGCTTAACAATGTTTTTAAAAAACGTTTCATGACAAATCATTTTTTAGCACTATTTTTGACTAAAATATTAAAAAAGTCAGAAAGTAGAAAAGTAAAATGATTGTAGCCGATAAAAAGAGAGAGCAAATTATTGATGGTGCTATAAAACGCTTTATCCATTTTGGTATTGGTAAAACCACAATGAATGATATTGCCGAAGATCTATCTGTATCCAAACCATCTCTTTATTATTATTTTCCGGATAAAAAACATTTGATTGTGGGAGTAATTGAAAGAGTGTTTAACGATTTCTTTGAACTGATTAAAAAGAAATACAACCCTGATTTGCCGGTACAGGAAATTCTTTTTAATACCATTGATGTTCGGAACACCTTTTTCCAAAAATATTACATGCTCCGCATTACGGAGGGCATTCCGGATTTACTGAACGATGAGGTAATTAAAAGTAAACTGCACTCATTAAAAGAATCGGAAAAGGACTTTTTCGCAGAGATTTTTAGTCTGGCTAAATCAAAAGGAGAAATTGAGCATGATGATACAGCACATGTTGCCGAATTATACCTGGAAAGTTTAATGGGCCTTTGTACAATGTGTATTATGGAAACCGGCAAGGACCTTTTCCCTGATAAAAAAGCATTAAATAAAATGACTTTAAAACAAAAAAACCTGACTACCATCTTTATAAGAGGTTTAAGGTGTGTAGACTAAAAAGCGTGACGTTAGCATCAATAAACAGACCCGAATTAACTGGTTTGAAAAAACAGAGAAGAAACCCAAAAACAAAAAAACAATACATTATGCTTAGAATAAAAATGGTAAGATTAATGCTCATCGTCATTATTGGCTCGGTATTACCGCAGCTGGCAATTGCACAGCAGCAAATTACCTTAAAAGATGCGCTCACATTTGCGCTCCAAAACAACACAAAAGTGCGCAATGCCAGGTTGGATATTGAAGGCGGAAGGTACAAGGTAGAAGAAGTAAGGGCACAAGCCTTACCACAACTCACCGGAAATGTAGGTTTGACTTACAACCCTATTATTGGCCAGTTGGTTGCTAATATTGGTGGAGCAACACAGTCGTTTAAATTAGGGCAGAACTGGAATTCTACCGCAGGCGTTCAACTTTCGCAGCAATTATTTAACCAACAGGTTTTTACCGGCCTGCAGGCTGCACGTTCAAGCGAAGAATATTATGCACTTACTTCACAGTTAACAGAAGAACAAATTATCGAACTGGTGGCCAACAATTATTACCAGGTTTTGGTAAACAGGCAACAGCTTAACGTAATCGACACCAACATTAAAAATGTTAAAGTGGTTGAAAAAATTGTGGGTAACCAATATAAAAATGGTTTAGCCAGAAAAATCGATGTAGACCGGATTAGTGTAAACCTAACCAATTTAAATACACAGCGCGAGCAAACGCTTAATGCGATTACCCAATTGGAAAACCAGTTGAAATTTTCGATGGGAATGGCGGTTGCAACTCCAATTAGCCTTCCTGCTACCGAATTAACAGAAGTAACTACATTACCTATGTTTACAGATTCTATCGATCTCGCCAACAGAACTGAAGTTAAACTTTTAAATAACCAGGATAAACTTTTATCCCTGCAAAGAAAAGCTTATGTAGCCGAATACTATCCTAGTTTGTCTTTAACAGGCAATTATACCTATTCGAGCCAGAGCAATAGTTTCGATTTCCTTAAAACGAATGCTTCGGCTATCGGTTTTGGTTCGTCAGCAATTGGATTAACCTTAAAAGTACCAATTTTTAACGGTTTCTTAACCCGTTCTAAAATCCGCCAGGCTGATGTAGACATTAAAAAGGCTCAGGAAAGCAGAAAAGAGACCAACAATGCTTTAAACCTGGCTTATGAAAATGCAAAAATACAATTGCGCAATAATTTAAATACTATTAAAGCGCAGCGTAAAAATGCCGATTTAGCGCAAGAGATCTATAGAAGTACCCAAAATAACTACAATAACGGCTTAGCTTCGTTAACCGACCTTTTGGATACCGAAAATGCACTTACCTCGGCACAAAACAGCTATACACAGGCTTTATTAAATTATAAAATAGCCGAAATACAATTAATCAAATCAAACGGAAATATTAAATCGCTAGTACAATAGAAATGAAAAGAGTAATTACCATAATCATCGTAGTTGTTGTTGCCCTTGGTGCAATAGCTTATGTTTTAAGCAACAATAAAAAGAAGAACGAAGAAAAAACTGCTTTCATTGCTAAAGGTGGTGGTGCTGTTGCCGTTCGTGTTGCCCAAGTAGAAAGAAAAGCTGTAAATTTAGATTTCAGTGCAAACGGAAACTTTATTCCTAAACAAGAACTTAACTTCTTATCAGAAAATGCTGGTCGTGTTACGGCTATTTATGTAGATGAAGGTGACCGGGTAAGCAAAGGACAGGTTTTAGCCCGCGTTGACGCTGAAATCATCAATACAGACAGAGAAACTGCTGAAGCTAACTACCAGAATGCAGTGAGAGATGAGGCCAGATACCAAAGCTCATTCTCAACTGGTGGTGTTACGCAACAACAGTTAGACCAGGCTAAATTGGCTACAAGAAATGCAAAACTGCGTTTACAGGCTTCGCAAAGAAGATTAAGTGATGCGAACATTAAATCGCCTATCAATGGTATCGTAAACAAAAGATACATCGAAGTTGGTGCTTTTGTAAATACCCAAGGTACTCAATTGTTCGAGCTTGTTGATGTTTCTAAATTAAAATTAAAAGTAAACGTTAACGAATCGCAGGTTGCCAATCTTAAAATCGGTGACCAGATCGACATTAAATCTTCTGTTTTCCCAACTGATAATTTCTCCGGAAAGGTAACTTTCATCGCTGCTAAAGCTGATGGAACCTTAAACTTCCCTATTGAAATTGAAGTAGAGAACAGCCACAAAAACACTTTAAAAGCCGGTATGTACGGAACTGCCATATTTAAGTTTCCTAAACAAGCACCTAGCATCCTTATCCCACGTACATCATTTGTGGGTAGTGTAAGCAGCAATCAGGTTTTCGTATTGGACAAAGCCAACAATACTGCCAAAACCCGTAATGTTGTAGCTGGCCGTATTTTAGGAGATAATGTTGAGATTCTTGACGGCTTAAAAGAAGGTGAAACTGTAATTACCAGTGGACAGATTAACTTAACTGAAGGTACTGCCGTTAGTATCGTAAAGTAAGTTAACAGAATTTTTCGGCTTTTAAAAACGCGATATGCCAATCGCAAAACGCAATACGAATTAAAATGAAGATAACAGACATATCTATAAAAAGGCCTTCGCTGGTGATTGTGGTGTTTACCGCACTTACCTTGCTTGGGCTACTAAGTTACTTTTCGTTGGGTTATGAATTACTTCCAAAATTCTCTAACAACGTAGTATCTATTTCGACCATCTACCCTGGCGCTTCGCCAAATGAGGTTGAAAACACCGTAACCAAAAAGATTGAGGATGCGGTATCATCGATGGAAAACATTAAGAAAATCAATTCTGTATCGTTTGAGAGTTTATCAACTGTTACCATCACCTTAACTGATGCGGCAAACATCGATATTTCCTTAAATGACGCACAAAGAAAGGTAAACGCCATTCTTTCTGATCTGCCTGAGGATGTAAAAACGCCGTCGTTAAGTAAATTCTCTTTGGATGATTTACCGGTAATTACCATGTCGGCATCAGCCAATATGGATGATATTACCTTTTACGATTTAATCGATAAACGTATAGCTCCGGTAATTTCGAGGGTAAGTGGTATTGCACAGGTTAACCTTGTTGGTGGTTCAGAACGCGAAATTCAGGTTTCGTTAGATGCCAATAAACTCCAGGGCTACAACCTTTCGGTTCCTCAGGTGCAACAATTAATTTTGAGTTCTAACCTCGATTTCCCTACGGGAAGTGTTAAAACGCAGAATCAGGATGTATTAATCCGTTTATCGGGTAAATACAGAAGTATGGAAGAATTGAGAAACCTTGTTTTAACAACAACTAAAGATGGAGCACAGATCCGCTTAGGTGATGTAGCCGATGTTCAGGATTCGCAAAAAGAAACCGAGAAACTGGCACGTATCGATCGTAAAGCGTCTATCGCTATCCAGATCATTAAACAAAGTGATGCGAATGCAGTAGAGGTAAGTAAAGGTGTACACGCCATTATTGCCAAACTTAAAACTGAATATGCAGCCAATAAGCTTGATATCAGAATTGTTAACGACAGTTCAATCTTTACCTTAGAATCAGCCGATGCGGTAATCCACGATTTAATTCTTGCGGTTATCTTGGTGGCCTTCGTAATGCTTTTCTTCCTGCACAGCTTACGTAATGCGTTAATTGTAATGGTATCCATTCCGGTTTCGTTAATTGCCACCTTTATCGGAATCAGCTTGTTCGGCTTTACTTTAAACTTAATGTCGCTGTTGGGGCTATCACTCGTGGTAGGTATCCTGGTGGATGATGCGATTGTGGTACTGGAGAACATCCAGCGACACATGGAGATGGGTAAAAACAAGGTAAGGGCAGCATCTGATGCGACAAGAGAGATCGGTTTTACGGTTGTATCCATTACTTTCGTAATTGTGGTGGTGTTCTTCCCGATTGCGGTAAGTACCGGATTAGTATCTAACATCTTACGTCAGTTTTGTATTGTGGTAATTATTGCAACTTTACTTTCGTTGGTCGCTTCATTTACTATTGTACCATTGATCTTCTCTCGTTTCGGTAAATTGGAACATATTGAAGGTAAAAACATATTTGGCCGTTTCATTCTCTGGTTCGAAAAACAGTTAAAGAAATTTACCCTTTGGATTACCAGTATATTAACATGGTCGTTAAACCATAAAGCACTTACTTTAGTTGCCGTAGTGGTGATGTTCTTAAGTTCTTGCGGTTTATTGGTAGGCGGTTTTATTGGTTCTGAGTTCTTCCCTAAATCAGATAAAGGTGAGTTCTTGGTTCAGCTGGAGTTACCAAAAGATGCTTCTTTAGAGCAAACCAACTTCTTAACACAAAAAGCCGAGGCTTTCTTAGATAAACAACCAGAGATTACACAATTAATTACAACTGTAGGACAATCGACAGGTGATTTCGGTGGTACGCAGGCAACAGCCTATAAATCGGAGATCAACGTAAAACTTGTTGAGCGTGATGAACGTGAAGGTGTTTCTTCAGATATTTTTGCAACGAAAATGAGCCGTGCACTGGCAAAAGAATTAATTGGTGCAAAAGTAAAAACCGTTCCAATCAGTATTTTGGGTATTGCAGAAAATGCACCGATCCAGTTGGTGGTAATGGGTTCTGATTTGGATAGTGCTTTGAAATATGCCGAAGGTGCACAGAAAGTACTTGCTTCTATTCCTGGTGCTACAGAGATTAAATTATCGGTAGAAAAAGGAACGCCTGAAATTAACGTTCAGGTAGACCGTGATAAGATGTCGGCAGTTGGCTTAACGCTACAAACCGTAGGTTCTACCATGCAGACTGCTTTTGCGGGTAACACGGATGGCAAATACAGAAAAGGCGAATACGAATATGATATCAATATCCAGTATCAAAACTTTAACCGCCAGAACATTGACGACGTACGTAACCTGATTTTTGTAAATAATGATGGCAAACAGATTAAGTTATCGCAGTTTGCAACCATTACTGAAGGTTCAGGACCAAGTCAGCTGGAGCGTTTAAATAAATCGACTTCAGTATCAGTTAAGGCCCAATCAATCGGTAGACCAACAGGAACCGTGGTTGCAGAATTCCAGGCAAAACTGGAAGAGATGCAAAAAAATGGCAAACTCAAAGCGCCAATTGGCGTAAGTTATAGTTGGGCGGGTGATCAGGAGAACCAAAGCGAAGGTTTTGGTACCTTAGGTATCGCTTTATTGGCTTCGATCATTTTGGTTTACCTGATTATGGTTGCCCTCTACGATAGTTTTATCTATCCATTAGTGGTGATGTTTTCCCTTCCGCTAGCGGTAATCGGAGCCCTGTTGGCCCTGGCTTTAACCAATAATTCAATTGGTATCTTTACCATTTTGGGATTAATTATGTTAATGGGTCTCGTAGCGAAAAATGCGATTATCCTGGTCGATTTTACCAACCACTTAAAAGCTGAAGGTAAAGAAACCAAAGAAGCGCTTGTGTTGGCTAACCATGCACGTTTACGTCCAATCTTAATGACAACCATCGCCATGGTATTTGGTATGCTTCCAATTGCCCTGGCAAGCGGTGCAGGTGCCGAATGGAAAAATGGTTTGGCATGGGTTATTGTAGGTGGATTAACCAGTTCATTGTTCTTAACTTTAATTGTGGTACCTGTGGTGTACTTAATGTTCGACAGAATGTTAGAGCGCCTTGGCTTCAATAAAAAAGGAAAAACCATCGATGAGTTAATGGTTGAACCATACGACCATAAAGATGTAAACGAATACGACTTAGATCACGGACATTAATAAACATCCAGATTAACAATCAATTTAGCCCCGACCCCAAATCGGGGCTTTTTTGTGGAGTTTTAAAAATCAGGAGCCATGGTTTAGTGAAGATCATAAATCTTATTAATCTGACCCTCCTGAACCAAATGCACAATGTCATTAAGTTAAGGGAATAAATCTCAAAAGATGTCACCCTGAGCGTAGTCGAAGGGTATTTATTTACGATTAACCAACCTCAAAAAGTCTTCGACTACGCTCAGACTGACAATCGTGGTGCTTTAATGAATTGACCGAATGCGTTCTGCAGGTATAACAAAACTGATGAAAGTAACACTTTGAACACCATTGACTATTCTTCCAATGAGCAATTCCATTTTTTTGCCTTTTAATATCAACTATGAAAACTAGTTTTATCCGCAGCGAAAACACATCTAAAACACATGGTTTTAGCTGCGAATAATAGATTTTATTTTAATAAGATTGTTCTGGTATAGTCGGGAACCACTATTTTTTTAGACCAAAGAACTCAGAAACATGTAAAAGCATATTTAAATTACTTGCTTTTTCCATGCGCAGATAATTCTACAATGTTGTCAGCAAACAAATTATGTGCTCACATTGTATATTAGGGATTATGTTCAAAATCATTCTTAGCCTGTTCCTAATCTGTTCTACACTCCTTGTAAAAGCGCAACACCCTCCTGTTTTTGCAGCTATGCGTACTGATTCGAGCTTTATTAAACTCTATAATTTGGATATTACCTTAGTAAAATACAGCTATAAACCCAATGGTGTAAAATTTTTGGTAGTACACGATAATGAAGATACGGGCGTAAAGGCTGGTTTTGATTATATCCGATGGTACGGCGGTGAATTGATCGACAGTCAGTACGGAGCCGTTCGGGATTATTATTTCAGCTATATGGACGACCAGTACCGCATAGACCCTAATGCGATCTACACCGAAGTGGGGGTTAATACCAGGTTAAAGAAAAACCAGTTCAGCTCTAACGAAGTTGAAAAAGCCATATTAAATGCAGGAAAGCAAATTGTAGATTTTTACGATCCAAAAACAACGGGTTATTTTTTAACCCTCCATAACAATGCCGATGGTGGTTTTGGAATCTCGTCTTATTTACCAGGTTACGATTTAGCCAGCACCGCCGATTCCGTTTACATTAACTTCCAGATGGATGGTGACGATCTTATTTACGTAACCGAGCCAAGATTATTCAGCAGCTTAAAAAAGGCAAACGTGAATGTAATTCTTCAATCTAAATTTGCTTCCAATGATGGTTCCCTATCGGTTTATGCCATGCAAAATAATATCCCTTATATCAATGTAGAAGTGCAGCACGGGCATCTGGAAGAAAATTTCAGGTTGATCGAACTTGCTGTTGCTACACTGAAGGAACATGGATTGGTGAAGAAAGAATAGGTAATAGCCTATATTTATTTTCGTTAAATTTCGTTAAATTTGAATATGAGCGTATTTGTAAACACAAAAAATGAGCAGGAAGAAAAAGTCCTTATTGCCTTTTTGGATAGTTTAGACTATAAATATCAATCTGATATTAATGATGCACCAACAGAAGTTGAAGCAGCATTCTTAAATCAATATAATGAGGAAATAGATAAAGCAGATAAAGAAATAGAGTCTGGCGACTTTATTTCTCATGAAGATGTAGAACAACTTTTTGAAAAAAGGCGTAAGCTTATTTAATGGAAATTAAATGGAATAAACTTGCTGTAAAACAATTACTAGAAATTATTCAGTATTTAGAAGACAATGACCTTATTGATTACGCTGAAAAAATTGAAATAAAAATTTTATCAAAAATCAAGTCGCTTCCAAACCATCCAGATACATTCCAAAAAGACAGATTAAAGAAAAATAACGACGCCAGTTTTTTTGCTTTCGAAATTGACCGCTACAGAATATCCTTTAGAAAGACGAATAAAGAAATCAGAATTCTCAGGGTCAGACATTCTAGCAGAAGGCCCTTTACACGTTAAAAACATAGAATAACCGTAAATCCATATTGGCATTTAACAATGCAAATGAAATTATAATTTAGGTCCCCTTCATTAAATAAGGTTTAGCGTTAATATACCAAGCAGTCACTAAATTAAGTATTACTATGGCCAATTAGCCCCGGTTGAAGTGGTACCCTGTAGCAACGAGGTACGAGGAAGCGAAGCGTACAAGCGAAAAACGGGAAGAAATGTATTTTTTTTGTAGTGACCTTGCGCTCCAAATAACCGATAGTTTTTTAAGGAACAAAATCCTAATTTATCTCCTTTATTTTCGTAACCAGAAAAGTAATCAGCAGGCCAAAAACGGAAATGATTCCAAAAGAATAACGCAAGCTCGATAATTGCGAAACATAACCAATTAAGGGCGGTCCAAACAAAAAAGCAAAATATCCGATACTTGAAACCATGGTAATGGCTTTGCCAGCAGGCACTTTTTTGTTATTACCCGCTATGCTATATACCATCGGTACAATACTCGAAACGCCCAAGCCAATAAGCATAAAGCCAAAAATGGCAACAATCAGATTCGGGAATATTACGGCAAGTGCCATACCTATCGATATAATGGCACCACTGATCTGCAACAAGTTTTTCCGCCCAAATTTACCGATCAAGTATACGCCCAAAAACCTTCCGCTTGCCATCATAAACATAAACGATGCATAACCAATAATCGCCCTATTATGAGGTAACTTCACCACATCTTCAAAATAAATAGCGCTCCAATCGAACATTGTACCTTCCGTAGCCATACTACAAAATGCGATAACACCCAATAACACTAAAATACCTTGTGGCATGGTAAAAAACTTTGTCTTCTCAATTACGGTATCTGGTTTATTATAGTTCAGCAACTTTTTCCAATTAAGGGTTACATTGGTTAAAGATATTAGGGCAATAATCCAAAAATGGGTATACATGCCTAATTTTAAGTTAACCAAACCGAGCGCAATTAATGCACCAGTTAAATTACCGATACTCCAGGCGCCATGAAAAGAACTCATAATGGGTTTGCCGTAATAGTTTTCGCCGGCAACACCCTGTGTATTTAAGGCGATGTTACAAAGATTACCTGTTATGCCGAATAAAACCAAAAAAGCAGCCAGTTGCCAACCAGTAGTGGCTAGTGCTAAAAAAGTTAAGGCAATTGCATATAATGGCGCAGTTGCCCTGAGCATTTTTTTACTGCCGAAATGTGTGGTCAGTTTTGCAGAAAAAAACATGGTAATGATCTGTCCTGCAGGCAATGCAAAAAGAATAGAGCCTAGTTCTGCATCATTTAAACCCATTGAAGCTTTAAAAGTTGGAATCCTACTGGCCCAACTTGCAAAACAGACCCCTTGCATAAAGTAAAAGGCAGATATGGCTAAACGTACTTGTTTTGGAGAGCTTTGTGCTAATACAGGTTTATCTTCTTGTCTATTTAAAATTTCCTGTTCTTGCGTGCTTTCTTCCAAAGTGATGTCTTAAAATTATAGAACTGCAAAGTTCTTTAAATCTATTGGAAATACCGACAAGTTTTTAACATTTTATCAAAAATTTGTTGCTTATAGGGTTAAAATATTAGATTTTCCATTTTTCCAATTCATAAGCACTATCCCAGAACATCCATTCTAAACGGGTTGCCATTTCGAAAGCATCCAGCATTTTTTGTTGAGTTGCGGCATTGGCCTGTGCTGCCAGTTGATTTGTAATATCAATTGCTTTTTCAACTGCTGCAGCAAATTCGATTCCTGCATACATATCAATCCATCTCTTATAGGGATTTTGATCATTGGTCTGTTGAGCGAAAATATGATCGCCCACCGCTTTATAAATCCAAAAGCAGGGCAAAACAGCCGCTACTGCTATTTCTACATTGGCGTACGCAGCCTGACTAAGAATATAATTGGTGTACAAGAGTGTAGATGGAGTGGGTTGCACCTGGCTTGCTAAACCAAATTCTACAAAGTAACTTTCGTGCAAACTCCGCTCGGCAAATATAGCGCCTGTAGAAAATCCGGCAAAAGCCATTACCAAATCTGCATCTTGCATACGCCCGCTAATAGTGCTTAGCGTCCGCCCAAATTCTAAAAGGTAATAGGCATCCTGTACTAAATAGAAGATAAATTTTTCTTTCGGTAAGGTACCATTGCTCAGCTCCTTATTAAAGGGCATGGTTAAAATTTTATTATAAATGGGTTTAACCCGTTCCCAGGCATCGTCGCTCCACTTCATTGGATAATTAATCTTAAAGGTTCGAAAAAGTGGTTTAGCGGCCCATTACCTTCACCTGTTTTTACTTCGCTACCAGCTTTTAAGGCCTGGCTGATGTAGTTTTTTGCATTTTTAATTGCGGATAATAAATTGTTGCCTTTCGCCATTTCGGCAGCTATAGCCGATGAAAGTGTACAACCCGTTCCATGTAGATTTTTAGAAGCAATAAAGGCACTTTCTAAAACCACCGGAATTTCAGTACCAGAAATGAGCACATCGTAAATAATCGGCCCAGCCAAATGACCACCTTTAACTAAAACTGCTTTTGCGCCTTTTTCGATGATTTTCTTCCCTGCCGCAACCATATCATCGAGGTTATTGATTTTTTGTTCCGAAAGGATTATGGCCTCATCTATATTTGGTGTAACCAAACTAACGATAGGGAACAATTTTTCTACTAATTGGTTAACGGTATCGGGTTCGATTAAGCGGTGACCGCTGGTAGCGACCATTACCGGATCTAAAATAACAGGAACAGATTGCTGGTAAGCTTTTAGTTCTTTTTCAATCACCTGTACCACTTCGGCACGGTTAATCATTCCAATTTTAATGGCCACTGGTGCTATATCATCCAATACTGCCTGTAACTGATCTTTAATCATTGCAGCCGGAATACCATGCACTGAACGCACCCCTAGCGTATTCTGTGCAGTTACCGCTGTAATTACCGATGTACCAAAACAGCCCAGGGCCGAAAAGGTCTTCAAATCGGCCTGAATGCCAGCCCCACCCCCACTATCTGAGCCGGCAATTGTTAATACTTGAATGTAATTCATTGCTAAAGACTTCATTTTGTTGTACAACTTCAGGAGTCTTCAAATGCAGAAGGCATTTTATGCAATTATTGCAGACAAACTAATTTCCTACGCCGGCATGATCCGGATCAGGTCCATTTGAGGTTGATGGCTGGAGGATTTTAAGGCTGAAGGAAACTAACCCTCTACCTTTTTACTTCTGCCTTTAACCTCAAAAAGGGTATATTCTCAGCCAACTTATTTGAAGGCACCCCTAAAGTTTTATTTTGTAGCGCAATATAGGGCTTAGTTTTTATTCTTTGTTTATAGAAATGAATTATATATAAAAATCCCGATATAAATACCGGGATTAAAACATAATAATTAATAAAGGAATAGGTAAATTATATCTTATCGGGTTGATAAAACCGAACGGTACCATCTCCTTCATTTGAAACAATTAATAAACTTCTGCCATTCGGGCTATCTTTTGGTTTAACAAACATCAAACCTTCCGGTGCATCGCCGGTAGAGAATAACTGAACAAATTTTGGTGCTGCCGGATTGGTTACATCATAAATAGCAATTGCATCTGCACGTTCCATGCCAATAAAAGCTAAAGTTTGCCCGTTTACTTCAGCCACGGCGATCCCTTCAACCTCAACCCCTTTTTTATTTGCTCTTTTGGGGTCATATTTTCCGGCATCCGACACTTTTTGCGCCAGTTCTTTGCCTATATTGGCCACTAACTGACCAGTATTGGCATTAATAATGCTGAAACTGCGGGTGCTAAAAGAATACAGTTCATCATAATCACCATCGCCGTCCGTATCGCCATAATTTTTCGCAACGATAAGTTTACCCAAATTTTCATTTAACTTTAGTGTTGCCGCATTCGGGAATTTAACAGGATCTAGGATCAGTTTACTGCTGCCCACCTCTATTTCTTCGGATGTTTCTTTCGACCAATCACGTGTATCGCCCTCATTGGCCAAGGCCAGATAAGCATTACCGTTTGCGGTAAAATAAGATATGGCATCAGGCAGGTAAAAACCCTTAACCTGCCATGTTTTAAATTCTGGCTTATCATCTTTTACTGTAAAATCAACGGCATTTTCTGCAATACTGAAATCCCTAGTGCCCAATGGGATGATTTTGTTGATTTTGCCTGCAACGATATCAACTTCTGCTACGCCATTGTTTTCCTGTAAGGTAACGTAGGCTTTTTTAGAGTCTGCACTTACGGTGATGTACTCTGGTTCTATATCTTGGGCAAAACTTGCATTTGGGCCATAAATGCGAAATCCATTGGCAATTAGGCTTGATTTTTCTGATTCTAATCCAGCAAAATTAAACGTTTTAACTGCATAATTATCTTTGATATTGATAACCGAGATGCTTCCAACGGGATCAACAGTATAGCTTGCATTTGGCTCGCCTTCGTTTGCAGATAAAATATAATTTCCATCCGGACTGAAAGTTACCATATCTGGCATAGCACCTACGGTGATTTTTTTAACTTCTGATAAATCTGATGTTTTCAGCACCAAAACATCGCCATTACCTTGTTTATCAGCACCATCTAAAGCGATTGCCAATAAACCGTTATTTACTGCAACACTATTAATACCAGCGTTTGCTGTATAGGCTAAGGTTTGTAATTTGGTAACATTTGGATACTTGCTCATGTCTACCACATCAACTTTGGCACCACCATCATTGCTTACTACAAACAATTTTTTGGTTAAGGGATCGTAAGCAGAAATTTCTGAAGCGAATTCACCGCCTAAATCAATAAATGCAGTTTCTTTAAAGCTGTCTATTTTTTCTGGAACAACGGCTTCGACCGGAGGATCTACAATAGGATCATCATTTGAATCTTTTTTACAGGCAGCAAATGCCAGCGAAGCAATAAAAATTGCACCAAATAGTTTTTTACAGTTCATGGTTTGTTTAATATCTGAACCGCAAAAATAAAAGTGCAAAACGCTATTTTTCAGCCTGCGAATATTATCATTTGGTTAAGGAATTGTGAAGAAAGACTAGAGCGGAAGACTAAAGACCAAAGTTGAAAGACTAAAGTAGAAACCACCTTCATCTCGATTCGATAGTTATCAGTCCGATATGAAGAAAGTGGCTGAAACAAAAAAAATCCCGATATAAATACCGGGATTAATGATATGTGCAATTTACCAACAAGATACTGAAAAAAGTTACCGTTGACAGACTCCAAAAAAGCTCGTCATCTCGACCGAAGCAGCGCGAAGTGGAGAGATCTATCAAAACAGATTTCTCGACTCCGTTGCACCCGATAACTATCGATCCGCTCGAAATGATGGTAATTCGGGGGGATTTTTACGCGTAGATTAATGCTGTCAATCATATTGATTGTTATACAATAAATTATCCCTCAGTATGAAGTTTAGATAATAATTAAATATGTATTGCTCTGTTATCAGTTGCAGCAAGTGCCGCTTCTTTTAGCGCTTCAGTATAAGTTGGATGTGCATGGCAGGTACGGGCGATATCTTCAGCAGATGCGCGGAATTCCATAGCAATAACCGCCTCAGCAATCATATCCGCAGCACGCGGACCAATCATATGTACACCCAAAACCTCATCAGTTTCAGCATCAGCCAGAACTTTAATGAAACCATCGGTATCCATACTTGCTTTCGCACGTCCGCTGGCTTTGAACGGAAACGAACCTGCTTTATATTTTGTTCCTTTTTCTTTTAACTGCTCTTCTGTTAAACCAACAGATGCAACTTCCGGCCAGGTGTAAACCACACCCGGAATTAGGTTGTAGTTAATATGTGGTTTTTGTCCGGCGATGGTTTCTGCAACATAAGTACCTTCATCTTCGGCTTTATGCGCCAACATGGCACCCGTAATTACATCGCCAATGGCGTAAACACCAGGAACCGAAGTTTCTAAATGTTCATTTACAGGGACTTTTTTACCTCTTTCTTCAACAGTGATACCGATTTTATCCAAACCTAAACCTTCTGTATAAGCCGTACGGCCAACCGCCACGATACAATAATCAGCGTCGAAATTTACGGCTTCACCCTTCGCGTTTTCTGCAGTAACGGTTACAGTTTTACCATTATTTGTAGCGCCGGTAACTTTATGATTCATAAAGAATTCCATGCCCAGGTTTTTCTTCAATACGCGTTGAAGTTCTTTACCTAAACTTGCATCCATTGTTGCAATGATGGATGGCAAAAACTCAATTACTGAAACTTTTGTACCTAAACGGGCATAAACAGAACCTAACTCCAAACCAATAACTCCGCCACCAATTACAACCATCGACTTTGGAACTTCTTTAATATTTAAAGCCTCTGTTGAAGTAATGATGCGTTTTTTATCAACTGGCAAAAATGGCAAGGCTGTAGGTTTAGAACCCGTAGCAATGATTACATTTTTAGCGGTTAAGGTTTCCGTAGAACCATCAGTTTTTGTGATTAAAACTGTGTTTTTATCTACAAATGAACCAACGCCTTCGTAAGAATCGATTTTATTTTTCTTGAACAAATAAGTAATACCAGCCGTATTTTGTGCAACAACATCGTCTTTACGGGCGATCATCTGCGGCATATTTACTTTAAGGCTTTTTAAATCGATACCGTGAGTAGTAAAAGTATGAGCAGCATTATGAAAATGCTCTGATGAATCTAACAAGGCTTTAGATGGGATACAACCAACGTTTAAGCAAGTACCTCCAAAAGTTTTATATTTTTCTATTACTGCAGTTTTTAAACCTAACTGAGCACAACGGATTGCGCCTACATAACCGCCCGGCCCTGAACCGATAACAACGACATCGTATTGCATAATTTCTTGAGAATTTTGATTAGCCAAATGTAGGGAAAAAAGGCGGAAAGCTGAAAGTCGATTAGGCTATAGAAATTGCTCTATTAGTCATTGGTTTATCAGTTATGACTTATAGCACCAGCTTATCGTTCTATATTAAGGCTCAACGGGATATTTTTTGAAGGTTCAAAATTCATAGGTTGCTGAGCGTACAAAACATTTTACTTTAAGACTATAATGTTTGATTAACCCAATGAACGAATGAACAATGGATAAGTCAAGGCCGAGCATTTGCCATTAATTAATTATAAATAGAAATTAAGCTATTAATGGTGTTAACTGATGGTAAGGGCATCAAACCATATTTAAATGAACTTATTAAACCGATTGCCCAAAAGTGAGTAAATTACTATCCGGATCGAGCATAGCAAATTCCTTTTGTCCCCATGGTTTTGTTTGCAAATGCCCATTCGGATGAATGCTTTGTTTAGTATCCTGCATCCATTTGTATAAACCCTCTATATCATCTGTACGGATATAAACTTGTCCGTAGTTTTCTTTCGGATCGAGTGTTTCGAATAAAAAAAAGTGAATCTGAACATGATCTTTTTGCACCATAAGGTAATCCTTAAAATTATCTACCCCAATGTCTTTAAAGCCTAATTTATTCACATAAAAATCTCTGGTGATTTCTTTATCACGCATTGGAAGTTTCGGATTGATTTCTGTTAGCATATTTTTTTATTTCAAAAATGAGGAATTTTCTAAACAGCAGCACTTGATCGAAATCATGAAATTCAATAGTTAGCTCTAACCCTACTTAGGGTTTCGGGCGCTATTTTAAGATATGAAGCGATCATTTTAACTGGAAAAACCTGGACAATGAGCGGCTTTGCATTTTTAATATAATTATATTTTTGGACAGGGCTTAATGCATTGTCGAAAAGGTAAGTCCGGTGATTAGCCTGATCAAAAATTCTTCCCAGGTTTAAGAAAGACTGCGACCTTGCAATTAGCTCATGCAGGTTAATTAAACTCAATTCAATTACCTTTGCATCCTCAAATGCTTTAATCATAGTGCTTGATGGCATTTGCTTAATCAAACTCGGGTGATTAAACATCCATTCTTCGGGCAGGTGCAGATCGATGATTGTTTCAGTTTCATAGTCAGACTGAAATTGAACAAAAGATCCAGATAGGATGAAATAGACAGATTGGCAAATCTCACCTTGACGCAATAGCATATCATTTTTCTCAAATGATTTTCGCACTATCTTTTCTTCAAAAAGAAGCAGATCTTGAAATGAAAATGATCCGACACTGAATAAAATTTCCTGAGCTGACATCATATAAAATTCAATTATTTCGGCTGGTGAGGTATCAAAAACAACTTATTGATTAGCGGTTTTTCTAGTGATTAAATAGGCAACAATCAAATTTGGAATCCAGCATAACCAGGCAACAACCAGGTAGGCTTTTGAAAAATCACCATAAGCCATGGTCAAAATTGGTAACCAAATCCTTAATGTTACCGCAGCAAAACAAGCCGCATAACTATAAACCATCATTTTTTGATGTTTTTCAATTTCTCCGTGTTTAATGTATAAATAAGCTTTTAATGTGGTGTAAAACCAAACGATGCCTAAACAAATAAATCCTGTAGAAGAAACCCATCCACCTGTTGCAAAAAAGCCTATATAAATACCTGCTAATGCGCTAAGCAGCACGGAAACCACATAAACCTTACCCAGTTTTCGGTGTAATGCCATTCGCCTGTTTCTCATTTTCGGACTAAACTGTGTCCAACCTATTAATAAAGCGATTCCCCCCAAAATGATATGCGTATAAAAACCAAGGTTCCAGAAAGTATTACTCAACAACTCAACCGACTTTGATTTTAACAATCCAAATTTTCTATCGATCAAAAAGTAAATCATTGGATAAAGTCCAATCAGCAATGCGAAGCTTGCAAATAAAATCCATAATCCTTTTTTTACCATATTAAGTTCTATTGCTTTATACTAAGCTAGATAATTTTCAAGAACTAAATCAATTCCTTTTGCAGCATAAATTCTTTGGCATTGGCAAAACTAAGGAACAGCTCATCAGCGATTTTCAGTTTTTGATGTGCACGCACATTATTTTGTATGGCGTAACAGGTAATACCGGCAGCTAAGGCCGATTTAACACCATTCAAGGTGTCTTCAAAAACGATGCATTCTTCTTTCGCTATCCCCAACCGCTCCACGCAGAGGTTATAACTTTCTGGATCGGGTTTTGATTTGCTTACATCGGTCCGGGTGATAAACAAGCTGAAATATTTGGCCAAACCATTGCGTTCAAAAACAGCTTCAACATCAATTTTAGGACTGGCTGTAACTACCGCAAGTGTAAGTCCCTTTTCGTAAGCAAACTGCACAAATTCTAAGGCATAAGGCATCAACTCAATATCGGTCGTTCTAAAACCATCAAAAGTTATCTTTTCTCTTCTGTCAATGAAGCTGGCTAAATCTTCATCAATTTTATAGCGGTCTATAATGGTTTTTGCATTTTTAGGCAAGGGGATTCCAGCGTAATTTGTTAACCAATCCTTAAAATCCAGCGTAACTTCGTATTCACACAAAAACTTATTCCAACAATCGAAATGAAACTTCTCCGAATCAATTAATGTACCGTCTAAATCGAAAAGCAATGCTTTTATTTTACTCATTATAAATTTTTAACTGAAATTAGCTTATGGGATTATCTCAAAAAGGAAAAACTGCTGCACCTGCGATTTTCCAAAATTATTATCTACACAAAATATCAAAGAATGGTGTCCGTTTGCAAGTTTTGGACCGAAAGTTACCCCTTCAAAATTATCAATGTGCCTGCTTAAAGTATCAAAATCGAAAAGTAGTTTTTTGCTAAGCGGTTTAGGCGGATTTTTAAGGAACGATGCATTATCAATCTCATTTTTTGCGCCATTCAGATCAACCAGGTACAGTTTTAAAAAAGTATGGTCATCGTGCCCCTTTGCCCAGGCCCTTTCCATAACCAAAAGTGTGTGATTGTTAATGGCTAGTATTTCCGAAATTCCATTCACATTCCAGTCATTGTCTACTGTGGGTTTAACAGGTAAAGCACCAAGATTATAGGCGTATTGTGCCACATTCTTTTTAGTCACCACATCGAACTTTAAAATCCGCGTTAAAGCCTTATCATAACCGAAAGAAGACTGTGGGCCATCCTGATATAAAGGCTCCTCTAAACTGGCATATAATGTTTTATATTGATCGGCATAGGTTAACCCTTCAAACAATGCATTTTTCCGTGGACCGCTCTCCGTTTTGGTAAAATAAAAACCTTTTGGCAGCGGAATGGTATCTAAAAATTTTCCGGTGGTAGAAATAAAAGTTAAACCGGGTTGAACAATGGTTGTATCGCCGTTTTTAAACAACCTTTCCCCTTCGCCGCTCCAGATCAATTGTTTGGTAACCGGATTATAACGAACGGACTCCCCATCTGGTTTTACACTTTTATCCGTACCATATTTGGGATATTGTTTTCCGTTTTCCTGTAATAGATAGGTAACTCCTGTAATCCGGATGGTATCGATTTTATTTTCCTTGAGATTAATCTGTGCAGTGTAAATCCTTGCCGGGCTAAATTGCGAGGGATCATCACTGATCAGGTAATACTGGTTTTGTGCTGCATCGTAATCAATTCCCGATAAACCACCTACTACAGAATTTTGGAAATTTAAGTTTAAAGGCATCACGTATTCATGCAGAAATTTAACCGACGAAATACTGGTTTCTACTTGCTTAACTGCAGCATATTTGGTTACCGAACAGGAGGAGAATACAACAGCAAAAAGCGCATAAACAAAGAAGAACTGGCGTATGGGTTTCAAATCGAAATGTTTAAGTTGCAAAAATATGTTTTTTTGATGCAACAATTTATAGTTTTTGCCACGGAGGCTGATGAGCACAGAATAATCTATTTTATGGTGTTAGATGTTACCATCTGACACACATCAATATAACGACAGAAACCTTACAATTAAGCATTTTTTCAAAATAAAAAAGTCGGATGATAACATTCGACTTCACGCTAAAACCAAATAATTATACTTAAAACAACTTACCAATTACTCGGTAAGTAATATTCGTTCCATCTACAATTTCTTCGTAATACACATCATCAGGCGAAACAAAATATTTTTCATTTTTAATGGTCACCTCTCTGCATCCTTCTGGCAACTGGTTAATAATATCACCGATATTATGCGTATCAACCGGACCATCAGTTGTATTTAAAACGCCATCTTTTCCAGCCACTACATATACCGTTTTACCATCGGCATTCTCTTTTTGAGTATAGTAAACACCTTTATATTCGTAATAGTCTACCCCATTAATGGTTACCTGATTGGCATCTGATGGTAAATTCGGAACTTCAGCACCTACAGGTGGCGTCACCACTTCGTATTGATCATTATTTTGTTGATAAAACAATCCACCAGAATAATAAAACTGCGTTGGACCATACCAGAATGGATAATAGCCATAAGGCAACACGCCAATCCTGAAACCTAAAAACGGCCTGTAGAAATTGTAATAACTGTAATATGGCCTGTAATAAGGTCTTCCGTAACCAAATCTGTAACCATAACCCGGCCTGCCATATCCCGGATGATAACCTGGTCGGTTATAACCATAACCTGGTCTACCAGAACGAATGCCCGAAGAAAAGCTACCTCTGCCCGGCGCTCGCATAGATGGCTGACGTGAAATAGAGCCACCACCTCTTGATGAGCCAATTGAGCCCGATCTGCCTCCGCCGAAAGAACCACCGCCGCCCCTACTTGGCCGCTGTGCAGAAACACTTTCGATACTCAAGGTTGCTATCATCGCTGCTGCAGCGAAAACAACCAATCCTTTATTTAATAACCTATTCATTTTTTTGTGTTTAATTCGATTATCAATATGACGGTTAAAATTCTTAAAAGATTATCCCTTAACAAGATTTAACTAAATTTTGATAAAGTGATGACGAATAAAGGGTTAACCTGTATAAAAATACGCAATAGAAAAGACACAATGCCTCATCCATTACTTATTTTCGATTACCTATCACTAAGGCTTGCACAACACACTTCTGCCCCCGGTCTTCCGACTTTCGGACTAATCCATTATCCATCACACCTCTTCCATTATACATCTTTAACAAACCTTTTACGAGCTATTTTTTCTTATCAATCGTTAATCAGCTATATTTAAATTTTATTCCTAAAAACCAGCTTGAATGAACCTTACCAGAATTTTCAGTCTTTTATTTTGTCTGTTTATTTCTAATGAATTAATGGCTCAACAAACCGATTCGGCTTACGTGAGAGAAAATTACACCAAAATAGAGCGCCTGATTCCCATGCGCGATGGAGTTAAGTTATTCACTTCCATTTATATACCCAAAAATCAATCCAAAAAATATCCGTTTTTAATCAATCGTACGCCTTATACTGTTGCCCCTTACGGCGAAGATAAATATAAGCTTAGCCTCGGCAATTTCCCAGCCATGATGCGCGAAGGATTTGTTTTTGTTTACCAGGATGTGCGTGGCCGCTGGATGAGCGAAGGCACCTTTGCCGATATCCGCCCTCAAGTGGTGGGAAAAAAGGGTAAAACGGCTATTGATGAGAGTACAGACACTTATGATACCATTGATTGGTTAATAAAAAATGTAAGGGGCAATAACGGAAAAGCCGGGATTTATGGTATTTCGTACCCGGGGTTTTACTCTACCACTTCATTGCCAAATGCGCACCCCGCTTTAAAAGCCGTGTCGCCACAGGCACCGGTTACCGATTGGTATTTAGGTGATGATTTTCACCACCGCGGCACTTTATTTTTAATGGATGCATTCAGTTTTATGGGCAGTTTTGGCGTTCCCCGTCCTAAACCCATTACACCAGATCAAGGCCCCAAAGGTTTTCAGTTCCCTATCCAGGACAATTACCGTTTCTACTTAGAAGCCGGCTCAGTTAAAAATTTGAAAGACCGTTATTTTGCAGACAGCATTAAATTCTGGAACGATTTATTTAAACATCCAAATTTAGATACCTTCTGGAAATCGCGTTTAATTACCCCACATTTAACCAATGTAAAACCTGCGGTAATGGTAGTAGGTGGTTTTTTCGATGCTGAAGATGCTTATGGAACCTTTGCCACTTACAAAGCCATCGAGAAACAAAATCCTGGTGCTAATAATATCCTGGTAGCTGGTCCATGGTTTCATGGTGGCTGGGTACGCAGCGATGGCTCTTACCTTGGCGACATCAACTTTGGCAAAACCACCAGTATCGATTATCAGCAACAGTACGAACTGCCTTTCTTTAAACATTATTTAAAAGGCGAAGGCGATTTTAAACCTTCAGAAGCCAATATATTTGTAACTGGCAGTAATGAATGGAAAAAATTCAATACCTGGCCACCACAAGACGTTGAAACCAAAAACCTGTATTTACAGCCAAACGGAAAATTAACTTTCGAAAAAGTTGGCAGAACCGATAGCTGGGACGAATATGTAAGTGATCCCAACAATCCCGTTCCTTATCAGGATGGTATCCAGGCCAAACGTACCCGCGAATATATGATCGACGATCAGCGCTTTGCCGCCCGTCGCCCGGATGTTAAAACTTATCAGACTGATGCCTTAACAGAAGATATCACCCTAACCGGACCAGTGCTGGCCAATCTTGTGGTTTCTACCACCGGAACAGATGCGGATTATGTGGTAAAACTGATCGATGTTTATCCCGAAGATGCACCAAACCCGGTACCGAATCCAAAAAACTTAATCATGGGTGGTTACGAGATGCTGGTACGTGGAGAGATCATGCGTGGCAAATACCGCAACAGTTTCGAAAAACCTGAAGCTTTTGTTCCTGGCGCCGTTACCAAAGTAAATTATCCCTTGCCAGATGTTGCGCATACCTTCAAAAAAGGACATAAGATCATGATCCAGATTCAAAATTCATGGTTCCCTTTAGCTGATCGCAATCCGCAGAAATTTATGGATATTTACCAGGCAGAGCCACAGGATTTCCAAAAAGCAACACACAAAATTTATCACGATGTGCACAACAGCTCGTTCATTACCGTTTCGGTGTTGAAATAAATCCATCTGCCCCGGTTCGTGTCGCCACGAACCGAAAGCGTCGGTCAACCAATAAACAAATGAAAAAATTATTTATCCTTTTCGCGCTTGTTTTCAGCATTCCAGCTTCACAGGCACAGATCCTTGGCAAAAATCAGGTGAACTCCCGGGCCGATAGCCTACGTGGAACCCTCACTCCATTACGTACCTGTTACGATATTAACTATTACCATTTAGACGTAAAAATCGATATCGATCAGAAATCAATCGCCGGAAGCAACGAATTTGCCTTTACCGCTACGCAAGATTTTAATAAATTACAGTTCGATCTTTTTGACAACCTCAAAGTAGAAAAAGTAGTATATAAGGGTACTGATTTACCTTTCACAAGGGATTATAATGCTGTTTTTGTAACCTTCCCCAAAGCAGTTAAAAAAGGAAGTAAAGATAAATTCACGGTTTTTTATTCGGGTAACCCTACGGTGGCCAAAACCCCACCCTGGGATGGTGGTTTTATCTTCAAAAAAGATGCTGCAGGTAATCCTTTTGTTTCTGTAGCCTGCCAGGGGCTGGGCGCAAGTGTTTGGTGGCCAAATAAAGATCACCAAAGTGATGAGGTAGACAGCATGTTGATCAGCATCAGCATACCTAAAACTCTGCAGGAAATATCAAACGGAAGATTGAGAAATACCGTCGATAAACCTGATGGTTATAAACAATACAACTGGTTTGTGAGCAACCCCATCAATAACTATGATGTAACTTTTTACATCGGCAAATATGCCCATTGGCAAGATAGTTACGATGGAGAAAATGGTAAACTCAGCATCGATTACTGGGCTTTACAAACCGACAGTGCCAAGGCCCGCCCGCATTGGGATTCCGATGTTAAACCCATGCTAAAATGTTTCGAATATTGGTTCGGTCCTTACCCATGGTACCAAGACGGTTACAAACTTGTTCAGGCACCACATTTAGGTATGGAACATCAAAGCGCCGTTGCTTATGGCAATCAATTTAAACCAGGTTATCTGGGTAAAGATTTAAGTGGCACCGGCCATGGCTTGAAATGGGATTTCATCACCATACACGAGAGCGGCCATGAATGGTTCGGGAATAGCATCACCTCAAAAGATATCGCCGATATGTGGATACACGAAGCTTTTACCAATTACTCGGAAGTATTGTTTACCGAATGTACCGAAAATAAAGCAGCTGCTGATGAATATGTAATCGGACTACAAAAAATTATCCGTAACGACATTCCTATCATCGGTCCTTATGGTGTTAATAAGGAAGGTTCAGGCGATATGTACCCAAAAGGAGCAAATATGATTAGCATTATCCGTCAGCTCGTTAATAACGACGAGAAATTCAGACAGATTCTCCGCGGATTAAACAAAACTTTTTATCATCAGACCGTAACTTCTGCCCAGATCGAAAATTACATCTCTAATCAGAGCGGTTTAAAATTGGGCAAGATTTTCGACCAGTATTTACGTTATACCAAAATACCGGTTCTGGAATATAAAATTGATAATGGCAACCTGTCGTACCGCTGGATAACCGATGTTAAAGATTTCGACATGCCTGTACGTGTAACTTTAAAAACCGGTGCTTACACTTTAATTAAACCGACAAACGATTGGAAAACCGTAAAGGTTGATGCCAGTATAAACACAGATAATTTTAAACAGGATCCGTTATTTTATGTTAACCTCAAAAAAGGGTAATCTCCGCCCAGATTTACAAAGTTTCTCTGGGCCTATAGCTCGGCCGACTTCGTAAGTCAGCCAGCAACGATAATTTTCAACTTGTGCAACTTTTCTTAAAAACAACCGTCTTATAAGAAAAGCTCATTATTCATCTAAAAAAATAAAATCTATAACCATGAAAAAAGTATTTGCAATATTATTGGCATCATTAACACTTACCGCTGGCATTAACGCAATTGCAAAAGACGGCACCCTTATCCACGCTGCAAACAAAAAGAATGACGAACGTAATGTTAAAAATTTTAACGGTGTTGCTTCAGCAGGGCCAATCAACGTAATTGTAACCTTAGGTAATACCGAAAGTTGCCGTTTAGAAGGCGATGCAGAGGCAATTGCCTCAATCGTTACTGAAGTAAAAGGCAATGTTTTAATCATCCGCCCACAAACCAGCATCACCAGCTGGTCTAGAAAATACGAAGGCAAAAAAATTACAGCTTACGTAACAGCAAAAGAACTGGCCAGCTTAACCGTAAGTGGTGATGGTAACTTAACCGTTAACGGAAAGATCAGCACCGGTAGCCTGACCACCACCGTAAGCGGTTCTGGTAACATTAAAGCAGCAGCCGATGTAGATGATTATAGTGGTGTAATTAGCGGTTCAGGAGCCATAAACATCACTGGCGGTGCCGATCGCGCCAAAGTGGTCATCAGCAGTTCAGGTACATTTTCCGGTAAATCTTTTTCAACAAAAACATTAACCAGTACCATCAGCGGATCAGGAACTGTAAATATTGCAGTTAGCGAAAGCATCAGGGCTGTAATCAGCGGATCAGGAAGCGTTAATTATTCTGGCAATCCAACTATCGATAAAACTGTTATCGGTTCAGGTGGTGTAAGAAAAATGTAAAATCAGATTCATCATCATACAAGGAACGCCCCGGAGAATTCGGGGCGTTTTTTTGTGCACTTCATTCCTTCGCTATGGTTCGTGTCTTCAAAAACCATAAATTCTTTGTGTATAATCTATATATACAGAAAATGACCGTTAACAGCATTTGGCGGTCTTCAGCCCTGCTTTTCATTTCAAGTCCTCCAACGGCTGTGGGCTTTCCATTCCAATCAGGTTTAGGAACGGAGGTCTGTGCGTTGCAAACCCTAAAAATGAATTACTGCTCTGCCCACCTGGTCTTGGTTGAAGCGGTACCCTGCAACGACAGAGGCACGAGGATTGAAGCGTAAAAGCGTAAAACGGGAAGAAACTTATTGTTGTGCACAAACCCTGCGCTCCAAAAAAATATTTTCTTTGGCACACAAAAAACATATTGATCTGTTTTTGCTTCGAAACAATTATCTTCGTTTACCTATACCTTCTCCATGAAAAAAATAGTAATAGCTGTTTTATTGATCAGTATGATCAACTTCGCCTATGCGCAGGAACAAACGCTCGATAAAAAATACCGACCGGTAGTTATCGGCTTTATCAACGCCGTTAAAAGTGGAAATGTAGAAAAGCTGAGCAGCAAAATTAAATATCCTTTAAACAGGACCTACCCTATTCCGCCTATTAAAAATAAACAGGAATTTATAAAGCGGTATAAAGAGGTTTTTGATGATAATTTAATCAAAAAGATTATTACTTCGAAGATTGAAACCGATTGGAATGACGTTGGCTGGCGCGGCATTATGTTGTTAAACGGCGAATTATGGCTTGATACGGATGGAAAATTAATTGCCGTTAATCACCAATCGAGGTTAGAAGCCAAAGAACAAGCCAGGTTAATTAATATTGATAAAAGCAGCCTTCACCCCTCAATTAGCAATTTTGCACAACCGGTTCTCGTTTTCGAAACGGCTCAGTACCGGATCAGGATTGATGACCTTGGTAATAACAATTACCGCTATGCCTCATGGCCAATAAAAAGTAAAATGAGCGATAAGCCCAAATTAATTCTAACTAATGGCAAATTTACACCTGATGGCAGCGGCGGAAATCATAATTACCAGTTTAAAAGTGGCGACAATTTATATACCTGTTTCATCATCGTAATGGGCGAAAAAAGTGCTCCTCCTGCACAATTGGTGATTAGTAAAGCTGGAAAAGAAATATTATCACAACCTGCGAAAAAAATCGCTCCTTAATTGCAATAGATGCTTACCGAAACACTAAAAAAACTTTTTAACCGGGATCTTACCAAGCTGAAATCCGAAATCGAATCTTACCAAAACGAGGCAAATCTTTGGCGAATAGATCGCGATATTGCAAATTCGGCCGGAAACCTGTGCCTGCACCTTATCGGTAACTTGAATACTTACATTGGTGCAACCTTAGGTGGCACCAACTATATCCGTAACCGCAAACTGGAATTTTCTTTAAAGGATATCCCGAAACAAGAGTTGATCAAAATGATTGAAGCAACCATTACCGTTGTTAGCGAAAGTTTGAATCAGGTAAGTAGCGAGCAGATGGATGGCGAGTATCCAATACTGGTATTTGAAGAAAAAACTTCTACTGAATTTTTCCTCGTTCACCTCACCACCCATTTAACTTATCACCTGGGGCAGATTAATTACCACAGAAGGCTGCTGGATGCTTAATTCAATCCGTCATTGCAAACAGAAGCGTAAGCATTAAGCAATCTTCTTTAATAAATTACATTAATGAAAATGCCCTTCACGATACAACATACCTTCGCCTTACAGGCAACCAAAATCTTAAAAAATGATGAATCTGTTATTGGTTTAGCCGTAGGTGGTTCCTGTCTTAGCAATGAAATCGACGAATTTTCAAACCTCGACCTGATCCTCATTACCAAAGAAAGAGTGTCAGCAGACCAATTAAAAATGCTCCAATATGCCAATCGCCTTGGCGAAATGATTTCTGCATTTACAGGCGAGCACGTTGGTGAACCCCGGGTATTAATCTGTCTTTTCGATAATCCACTTTTACATGTCGATATCAAATTTTTAACCCTAGATGAATTTGCTTCAAGAGTAGAAGATCCTGCATTATTGATTGATCGTGATCATCAATTACAACATATTCTTGATCAAACCGAAGCTCAATTCCCTCATCCGGATAACCAATGGATCGAAGATCGTTTCTGGACCTGGATGCATTATGCACTGTTAAAAATCGGCAGAGGCGAATACATGGAAGCGATGGATTTCTTTAGCTTTTTAAGGATGGTAGTATTTGGTCCATTACTCCATATTAAAAACAACAACCTACCACGAGGTGTGCGTAAAGTAGAATCGCAACTCCCTGCCGAAGATTTTAACTTACCTAAAGGTACCATTGCCGAATACAATAATGCCTCCTTAATTACTGCTTTAGAAAATGCAATTGAGGTTTATAAAAAACTAAGACTTGAACTGTTCGATAAAGACATTAAGTATAACCAGAAAGCAGAAAATGCTGTAATGAAGTATTTAGCCAAAATAAAAGACAACCACTAAGAATGATAAATTAGATCATATAATATTCTCCGTGCTTTCTGTATTTCCGTGGCAATTTTTAACCAACAAGTCAAAAAACAACAATCTGCGTTTATCTTTTTAATGTGCGGAAAAACTGTAATGCACAACTTCCACTGGCCACACATAAAAACAAAAAAGGAGGCTTAGCCTCCTTCAACATCTTTTAAAACTGAACCCCGATTAACCACATATTTTCGATGTAGTTAATTTTTTGGCTTGCCTTATCGTATTCATCCCAGCCCGTGGTGTGTACGTTGGTTAAATTGGTTGCCCCAAATTTGGTGGTATTCTGCAGGTAAACATTTTTCCAGACATAAAACTTAAGACCGATTTTAGCCGAAACGCCATAGCCAGAAATATTCCAGTGGTTGTTTCTGCCCAGGCCAAACAAACGTACATCAGAACGTGGCACCATAATTCCACCGCCTAAACCCGTTTCTAAAGTTAATGAAGTATTTCCACCTGGTGCTACCCAGATATCATCATAACGTTCGACCTCGATATTGGCATAGTTAAAACCATCAGTATGCTCATAAGTAAGCATGCTTTCTTTAACATTTACAAGCTGCCCATTATAATCGCCTGCTAGTGCACCAGTAGCCACATTTTCAGGCGTAATATTAGCTCCGATATGTCCGGTAATGGCAACAGTTTGTGGAATATCCATTACATATTTCATGTGGTCCCAGCCAATGGAAATACTATAATTATCTTTAATAAAATACCCTACACGGATATTATACTGTGGTACAGTGATTAATCCCGGGTTTAAATAGTCCCAGCTTAATTTTGATTGACGATCATGTGCAACTACATCTTTCATTGTAAAATCGTAGTTCGGTCCCTGAAACCTGATATCGCTTTTACCATACCAGGAACTGTTATATCCCCAGTGAAAAAAGAAATTGCCTTTACGCGAAAAATTTCTTTTATGCTCCGGATTAAACAAGCTTTTCGAAGTTGGCGTATGATCTGTGGTTGAGCTTTGAACCTCTTGTGCCTGCATCTGCTTGCCAAACAAGAGTGCTAAAAATAGAATGGTAATTTTTTTCACGCGGCAAATTGAGCAAAAAGACCAATCATTTACAACAGGTTTAACATTTCGCCAGAGTTGTTGGACAAAAAATGACTTTAAAACATTAAAACCTCGTGTAAATGGCCAACTGGATAATATTGTTAATCGTATTATTGCTTAGTCCATGAGAAGCCTGGTTCATATAACCAGCTTCAATATCAAACTTTTTCGAAAAACGGTATCCCAAAGCAAGATAGGCCCTGTTCTGATCAAACAGACTATTATTAAGTTCACTTTTGTTCTGAAGATTAAAAAAAATCTCATTCTGCAAAGCCACAAAAGCGCCATTGGTAAAAGCAGGCTGCGTTTTTTGTAGCGGTTGGATGAACCTGAAGAAATAACGGAACCTCTGCGAAAAAAGGTTATCGTTATTTAACCTTTCGATAAAACGCTGTTCCAACCTAAACCTGTGACTGGCAAATACCGAGCTAATTTTATGGTTGTAGATATACTGTTCAAAAATGCGGTGCTCATTTAAAGAATTATTATTCGAACCGATTAACCTTGGCTGTGTGGTTTGCCACAAATAGCCCAACGCAACATTGCTTTTATCATTAATAAAATATTGCAGCGCAGGCCTTACCAAAGTATTGCGCACATAACCCCAATCATCGGCAGAACGGATCTGAAGATCGAACTGTAATCCCCATTTATCATTAAATTTAGTATTGTTTAAAAACATAAACCAACCCGAATTCTGGTATTGGGTTTGCGCATGTAACTTTCCTGATGCCATGATGAGAAGCATCGCGGCAGATAATAATATTTTTTTCATAAAAAGATAAACCGGTTTTATCTGTGTGGCGCTAAATTAATAGAAAATGAACAAAGCAAATAATTTAACTTTAAATTAATCCTCAAGAAAGAGGCTACACGCTTATCTTTAAAGTTTAATTCAATTGAAAATCTTATGCGTTTTCTTTTAGGAATTTTGTTACTCGTGATTTCGACCGGAGCAAAAGCTCAGAACTTTACGGGTACCTGGGATTTTAAGTATCGTCCTTATCCTACGGCTTTACCAATTAATATGCAAATGAAGATTGGCAAAGCAACTGAAAAGATGCTTTATCCGGCCAACTTAAAAATTACAAATGGTGATTTTATATTTAGTTATGAGCTCTTGCTTGTTCAAAAAAATAGTACCCAGCTGGGCATTGGTCGAAATAAGTACCCGATTATTGAAACTCCTTTCAAAATTAAACAGTGGATGCCATACCTAAATGGCGTACTTACGCTTGGCAAATCCAAAACCGGACAAGCACAATTAAGTTTGGAGCGGATGTGGATCGATAATTTTGGACTTTTTATGCGGGGTTTAGATGAAGGCGATGAAATTTACGAAAGCTCAAAAGTAAATATGAGGGATCTTTTATATCGAGAAAAGATTACCTTAACAAAAACAAATTCAGTGCCCTGGACAGATCCTCATATTCCAAGGATAGTGGCTCCCACCGGAAAGAATAATATTTATTATGGAATTTACGATCCAATCACCACAAAAGATAGCATTGTTACCCTGGCCATACAGGATGAAGAGCTTATAGATGCAGACACCATAACACTGATTCAAAATGGCAGGATAATTTTAAACAAACATGCCATTGATGAGAAAAAATTTAGCTATGAACTTCATTTAGATACAGGAATGAATACGCTTGCACTTTTTGCAGATAATTATGGTCGCAAGCCACCAAATACTGGGAATTTAATTGTTAAAACTAGCGAAAACATGTATAGTTTTGATTTTTCAAACCGCTCAAACGCGTTTGCAACTTTTCTGGTGGCTAAATTTTACAGCGAATATTCAAAACCCCTGTTAGCAGATAATCAACGCTTAAGCAGTAAACCTGTAGATATGCAAAAGAAAAAAATTTCTACGGAAAAACCCATAGACAGAAGCACCGATGTTATTGCAAATATGCAAGTTGAAAACAAGCAAATAGAACTTGAAATTTGGGACGGCCAGGTAGAAGATGGAGATAGTGTATCTTTAAAACTTAATGACGAATGGGTTCATCAAAAAATTGCAGTTAAAAAAACATCCAAACGGTTTTATCTAACCTTGCAACCAGGCAAAAATACTTTACTGTTTCGGGCAGATAATTTAGGTAGTGTCCCACCAAATACAGCAGTGCTTTGTATTTACTATGGCGATAAAACACGGATAGTTTACCTGGACACCGATATGAAAAGAGATAATATGCTAAATATAGAATTTAGATCTAAAACGAATTAAACAATTGTAAAAGCTTATTATTTAAAATTCATTTAGTCTTAAACAATTAAAAATTTATCTTCGTTAAAGATTTGACCATTTTAAGAATCAGAAATTCTTAAAAAAAGTCGTAATTTTTAAACATTACAAAACGTAAAATCAAAAGAATAAGATGATTATCGAACCTAGAATGAGGGGCTTTATCTGTTTAACCGCACACCCTGATGGTTGCGCACAAAACGTAAGGAATCAAATTGAATATGTAAAATCAAAAGGAGCTATTGATGGTCCTAAAAAAGTATTGGTAATTGGCGCTTCAACCGGTTTCGGTTTAGCTTCACGTATTGCTGCCGCTTATGGATCTGGCGCTTCTACCATTGGCGTATTTTTTGAAAAAGCACCTTCTGAAGGCAAAACGGCTTCACCAGGCTGGTACAATAGTGCAGCTTTTGAAAAAGAAGCCCATGCCGCTGGTTTATATGCAAAAAGCATCAACGGCGATGCCTTCTCAAAAGAAATCAAAGAAAAAACCATCGAACTGATCAAAGCTGATCTTGGTCAGGTTGATTTAGTGATCTATAGCCTGGCTTCTCCGGTAAGGAAACATCCTGAGACAGAAGTATTGCACCGTTCTACTTTAAAACCTATCGGCGGTACTTATACTAACAAAACTGTTGATTTCCATACCGGTAACGTTTCTGAAATCTCCATCGAACCAGCGACCGAAGAAGATATTGCCAATACCGTTGCCGTAATGGGCGGCGAAGACTGGTTGATGTGGATTGATGCCCTTAAGGCTGAAAATTTACTGGCGGAAGGTGCAACCACGGTAGCGTATTCTTATATCGGACCAGCTTTAACCGAACCGGTTTACCGCAAAGGCACCATTGGAAGAGCTAAAGATGATTTAGAAGCAACCGCTTTCACAATCAGCGATAAATTAAAAGATATTGGTGGCAAAGCTTATGTATCGGTGAATAAAGCATTGGTTACCCAGGCCAGCTCGGCTATTCCGGTAATTCCTTTATATATTTCATTGTTGTACAAAGTAATGAAAGCGGAAGGTGTTCATGAAGGTACTATTGAGCAGATCCAACGTTTATATGCAGATCGCTTATATACTGGTAGTCCGGTTCCTACTGATGAAAAAGGAAGAATCAGGATTGACGATTGGGAAATGCGTGAAGATATCCAGGCTAAAGTTGCCGAACTCTGGAAAGAAGCCACTACAGAAACTTTACCAGCGATAGGTGATTTGCCAGGTTACAGATCTGACTTCTTAAGCTTATTCGGTTTCGAAATTGATAAAGTAGACTATCAAAAAGATGCACAGGAAGTAGTAGAAATTGAAGGTTTAGTAAATTAGATAACTAATTCATAAGAGATGCGTCATTCCCAACCTGATTGGGAATCTTAATGCAAGAAGCTTCAAGATTTCCACGTGCGTGGAAATGACGAATTTTAAAACATACTTACAAACGGCTGGCCCTATAGCCAGCCTTTTTTATATCCAAACGATATGAATTTCGATTTACAGCCCACACTAGAAAACGATTTAATTAAAGTAGTTCCGTTAAAAGAGTCTGATTTTGACGCGCTTTTTGCTGTAGCTTCCGATCCGTTAATCTGGGAACAGCACCCCAACAGAGACCGTTATAAGAGAGACGTTTTCGGAAATTTCTTTAAGGGCGCAATGGAATCGAAAGGCGCTTTTATTGTATATGAAAAAGAAACCAATAAAATTGCAGGCAGCTCCAGGTATTATGAGCTCGATGAGGAAGACAGTTCAGTTGCGATTGGCTATACCTTTATTGCACGCGAGTTTTGGGGCAAAGGACATAACAAGGCTTTAAAAACATTAATGCTTGATTATGCATTTCAATTTGTAGATAAAATAATATTGCACATCGGAGCAATGAATTTCCGTTCGCAAAAAGCATCAGAAAAGCTTGGAGCAATTAAGATTTCCGAAATCGAGGTTGCTTACTATGGTGAACCGGTAAAATGGAATTTCGTTTACCAAATTGATAGGGTTAACTGGGAAACAATACATTAAAATTTTAGCCACAGATTGCACAGATAAACGCAGATATTAATTTCTTATCTGTGCTCATCCTGTTTCATCCGTGGTTAGCTACATCATCGTCAACTATATGCGTTATCTCCCATTCGTTATGTTATCCTGAGCGGAGTCGAAGGATTTACACCTAAGTATCTATAATATCACACTCGAAAATTAATTCATTTAAAGTTTAGCCACAGACTTGTACAGATTAACACAGATGTTATTCACTTATCTGTGTTAGTCCTTTTCATCTGTGGTAAAATAATAGAGAAACAATTGCCACGGAGGTAAACCGTCCTGAGGTGCCATCATTTCGAGCGAAGTGCAACGCAGTCGAGAAATCTAAAAAATATCGATCTATCCGCTTTTTTCTGGCAAACATCTTGCCTTATATTATCCGTTATTACCATAATGACAAGAGCATAACCGAATAAAATCGTGTTTATCCTTAAGTATTGTTATCTTTGTATAATTCTCCATTCCACTCACCCTTCAAAACAAACAATTAAATAAAATATGGCTAAATCTCAGGCAACATACAGTAAAAAAGAGAACGAAAAAAAACGATTAAAAAAACAAAAAGACAAACAAGAGAAAAAAGAAGAGCGTCAGGCTAATGCCAAAAAAGGTTTAGCACTTGAAGATATGATGGCTTACGTTGATGAAAACGGAAACATCTCTTCTACTCCACCAGATCCGAAGAAAAAGAAAGTAATTAATACAGAAGATATTCAGATTGGTATTTCAAGACAAGAGGACATCATTGATGAAAATCCTGTTAAAAAAGGAACAGTTACTTTCTTCAACGACAGTAAAGGTTACGGTTTTATTAAAAACACTGAAACACAAGACAGTATTTTCGTTCACGCAAACGGTTTAATCACCCAGATTAAAGAAGGTGATAAAGTTACGTTTGAAGTAGAAATGGGCCAAAAAGGACCAACTGCTGTTAAAGTATCAAAGGTTTAATGACCTAAATCCAATTCTCTTTGCAGTTCCATATTGCAAAACATGATTAAAATTCTGCAGAAAACTCTGCTGCGCTAGGTTTTATAACCATATATAATTCCGTCTATTTAAGCATAAAACCTTGCGCATAATTTTATTCATCTTACTTATTTTCTGAACATCCTTTTTAGAAAATAAATAATCCAGATACATTTCTACCTTGTGCAGTGGCCCGAACAATTTAGATGGGTAACAAATATTATCTTATTCTATTTTTCTTCGGGATACTAATGCTTAATTTATCTTACTGTATGTAAATGACATAGGATTATTATGTAACGAAATTGTAGCTTTTACGAAGCAGCTATCGTTTATAAAAATAAAAAAGATATAATCCCGGTGTGGAATTTGCACAGCGTTTACATCATTACAGTACACACAAAGGAAATACAAATTATGAAACCTGCATAAGCAAACAAAAGCTAAATAAAAAAAGCTTATGCAAGCTTCATAACAATTAAAAACACTACAAATTATGAAAAAGTTAATAGCACTTGCACTGGTTGCATTTTTAGGTTTATCAACAGCGATGGCCCAACAAGTAGATTTACGTAGAAAAATTAATGTAAGCGGAACTGCAGAAACAGAAGTCACCCCCGATATTATCTACATCGGCATTTCACTTAAAGAGTATTTAAACGGAAAGAAAAAAGTAGACATTACTGAACTGGAAAAACAACTGTTTGCTGCCGTTCAAAAAGCAGGTATAGCAAAAGAAAATTTAACCATTAGCAATTTAAGCAGCTGGAACTATGAAACAGAGAAAAAGAAAAATCCCGATTTCTTGGCCAGCAAACAATATCGTTTAAAAGTGAGCGATCTGAACAAGTTCAATGCCATATTAGAAGCTATTGATGCCAAAGGAATTGCCAATACCAATATTGAAAGCTACGATTATTCTAAAATTGAGAGCTTGAAAAAAGATCTTAAAATTAAAGCTTTATTGGCGGCAAAAGAAAAAGCAGCTTATATGGTTGAGGCTTTAGGTGATAAATTAGGGGCTGTAATTGAAATACAGGATAGTGGAGACAATGTTATACAACCGGTTTACAGAAATTTTGCGATGAAAGCTGAAATGTCTGATGCGGCTGGCGCTCCAGAGATTGATTTCAAAAAGATTAAGCTGAATTTTACGGTAAATGCCATTTTTGAGATCAAATAAAATTTTTTAACGCTTAAATTAATGCTTTTAAAAACCTACCAGAACATTTTGGTAGGTTTTTTGTTACGTATAGGTCGAACACTAAAAAATTAGATATTATGAAAAAATTCATCTACACGTTAGCCTTGTTTTTTGCTTTAGGCATTAGTTTTAATTCAGCTCAGGCAGCTGATAAACCTGCGAAAAACCCAACAGAATTAACTGCAGAACAGGCAGTGAAACTGGAAAAAATTAAAACCCGTGTTGAAGAAATCAGAGACATGGACAAATCGAACTTAACAAGAGCTGAACGTAAAGCTTTACGCAGCGAGTTAAGAGAGTTAAAAGGCCAGGCCCGTGCCGTTTCTGGAGGTGTTTACCTTTCAGTTGGTGCGATTATCATCATCATTTTATTATTGATCCTGATTTTATAATCATTATAAAAACTCATCTATCTATAAAAACAAAAAGCTTTGCAGCAGTGCAAAGCTTTTTTTATGAGGAATAATTTCTTACGAAGTTTAAAAGTGCTGTGTGCAGAAAACTTCGTAAGTCTTTTTAGGCATATAACGAAGTTACATCAACACAGCCCCTTGAAACTTCGTTAGTTTTCCCTAGTCAATAATATCAAACCCAGTATACTTCACTAAAGCTTCCGGAACTTTAATGCCGTTTTCCGTTTGGTAGTTTTCCAAAATCGAAGCCACAATACGCGGTAAAGCCAATGCACTTCCGTTTAAAGAGTGCGCCAGTTGTGCCTTGCCTTCTTTTCCTTTAAAACGTAGTTTCAAACGGTTACTCTGGTAAGTTTCGAAGTTTGATACAGAAGAAACTTCTAACCAACGCTCTTGTGCAGCACTCCAAACTTCCATATCGTAAGTCATGGCAGATGTAAAGCCCATATCGCCGCCACATAAACGCAGTACGCGGTAATGCAGACCCAGCTCCTGTAAAAGAGATTGAACATACAGGCTCATATCTTCCAGCGTTTCGTACGATTTATCCGGATGGGTGATTTGAACCACCTCAACCTTATCAAACTGGTGTAAACGGTTTAAACCACGTACATGAGCACCGTAAGAACCTGCTTCTCTCCTGAAACAAGGTGTATAAGCCGTATTTTTAATTGGGAGATCTTCTTCTTTAACAATTACATCACGGTATAAATTCGTTACCGGAACTTCAGCTGTTGGGATTAAATATAAATCATCAACAGTTGAATGATACATCTGTCCTTCTTTATCAGGTAACTGTCCGGTACCAAAACCTGAAGCCGCATTAACCAAATGAGGTACCTGCATTTCTTTATAACCCGCTGCAGTGGCATGATCTAAAAAGAAATTGATCAGTGCACGTTGTAATCTTGCTCCTTTTCCTTTATAAACCGGGAAACCGGCACCAGTAATTTTTACGCCCAACTCGAAATCTATGATATCGTATTTTGCCGCCAATTCCCAATGTGGCAAAGCCTTAGCTGGAAGTTGTGCAGGCTCACCATGAGTTAAAACAATCTCGTTGTCTTCTGCTGTAGAACCTTGTTTTACCAAATGGTACGGTAGGTTTGGCAACTGAACGATTAAATTGTGTTGAGCAACTTCCAACTCATTCAATTTATCGCTGAGATTCTTGATATTTTCTTTGTGAGAAGCAGTTTGTGCTTTAATCGCTTCCGCCTCCGCCTTTTTACCAGTACGCATTAAATCGCCAATTTGTTTGGCAGCTGCATTAGCTTCAGCAGAAATATTATCCAGGGAAGTTTGTGTAGAACGGCGGTCCTCATCAATTTTAATGATTTCGTCTACCAGTTCTGGTTGTTTAAAATTACGGATACTTAAACGTTCTAAAACTTTCTCTCTATTTTCACGGATATAGTTAACTTGCAGCATTATTTAATTTTTTAAGCAAAGATAGCAAGAGTTTGGAGTTTGGGGTAAGGAGTTTGGAAAAAACTGTAAACCGTTAACTGTAAACTGCAAACCGAAATATGGATGGCAAACTATTTCTCGTACCAACGCCCATAGGCAATTTGGAGGATATGACCTTTAGGGCAATCCGTATATTAAAAGAATGCGATCTGATTCTCGCTGAAGATACCCGTACCAGTGCCCCAATGCTGAAACATTTTGGCATCGATAAAAGAGTTTTTTCACACCACCAGCATAATGAACATAAAGCCACTTCAGAAATTATCAGGTTTTTAAACGAAGGACAAAAAATTGCTCTGATATCTGACGCCGGAACACCAGCCATTTCCGATCCGGGTTTTTTCCTGGTACGCGAGGCCATTAAAAATGATATTGCTGTAGAGTGTTTACCTGGCGCAACGGCTTTTGTACCTGCTTTGGTTAATTCGGGCTTACCAGCAGATGCATTTTGTTTCGAAGGTTTTTTACCGGTAAAAAAAGGCAGACAAACAAAGTTTAAAAAACTGGCCGAAGAAGACCGCACCATTATACTTTACGAAAGTCCGCACCGTTTATTAAAAACTTTAGAGGAATTTGCGCAGTATTTGGGCGCCGACAGGCAGGCATCGGTAAGCAGAGAACTGACCAAAATGTTCGAAGAAACTGTAAGAGGTACTTTGGCAGAAATAAAATCACATTTTGAAAACAATACTTTAAAAGGAGAATTTGTAATTTGCATAGCGGGGAAACCCAATGTTAAAAGCAAAAACAAATATGAAGATACTGAAGAGTAGCATTAAAAACGTAACAAACACAACAATTTAAAATTATTATGATTAGCATAGATAGATTTCTGAGTGACGAACAAGACCCAAAAGCGGTTGAAAAAGTTATTGGAAAATTAAATGACCTTTTAACCACAGGCGAAGAACTTTTATATTTAGCGGTACAGAAAAAACCTGCAGTAAACTTGTTACCAGACAGCATCGCGATTTCTAACAAGCGCATTTTTTATTGCGAACCTGGTAATTTGGGCTTAACGATGAATTTCAAGGATATTTCGTGGAAAAGCATTAAAGAGGTTTCATTTAAAGAAGAATTTTTTGGTTCTAAATTTATCTGTGTGCCACAACATGGCGAAAATATCGTAACTGAATTTATTCCGAAAGTTCAGGCACGTAAATTACATCAGGCTGCAAACCAACAATTAGAAGAGTATAAGGAAATGTTGCGCCAGCAAAAACTGGAAGAAAACCGTGCAACGGCCTCTCCCATTAACTTAAATGCACAGCCTTTAGCCGAAATTCCTGCTTACGAACCAACTCCGGAACCTATAGAACCTGTTATCCAAATTGCTGAAGTTGTAGAAGAGCCGGAAGATGAAACCACTTTAAAATTACGCAAGCTTAAAACCTTGTACGATAAACACCTGATTACCCAGGAAGAATATGAAGCTAAAAAAGCAAATATTTTAGATAGTTTGTAATTCATACTGTCATGCTGAGGCACGAAGCATCCTTAATACAGTTGCACTGTACTTACATTAACAAAAAAAGGTCAGTTCTTTGTCGCTTAGAGATTCTTCCTGCGTAAGAATGACAAGTAATTTTATATGAAATCTAAACAAACTTACCTCCTCGCCCTCTTAAGTGCACTTATACTCTGGCTAGCATGGCCGCCAATGCCTTTTACTACACCTTTGCTGTTAATCGGTTTGGTACCTTTACTCATTGCGCTCGATTCCATTTCAGGTAATGCAGAAAAAAAACAAGGAAAAAAAATTTTCCTGACTGCAGGTTTAACTTTTTTAGCCTGGAATACGGCATCAATTTATTGGGTATATAATGCGATAAGCGCTTATAATGGCCCGGCAGTGGCGTTACCTGTCTCCCTAATCCCTTATGGATTGGGCGCACTGTTAATGACCTTTGCTTTTTGGTTATACTACAGGTTGGGCAAATATGTAAATAAAAAGATCGCTTATCTTGGATTAATCGCATTTTATATTGCTTTAGAATATCTGCAGCAAACCTGGGATTTAGCCTTCCCCTGGATGACATTAGGGAATGGTTTAGCAGGAATGCACCAGCTAGCACAATGGTACGATTATACTGGCATTTACGGAGGTTCGCTGTGGATTTTAGCAAGCAATATTCTCGCTTTTGAAGCTTACAAAAAATTCAAATCCCAGACTGGTTATTTAAGATTTAGAACTGCAGGAATCTGGGCTTTGGTGGTGATTATACCCATCAGCGTTTCACTAACCAAATACTTTACAGCAGAACAAAAAGGCACCCCAAGTAATGTAGTGGTGGTTCAACCGAATATCGATCCCTACCAGAAACTGGAAAATATTCCACCAGCCGAACAAATCAGGATATTGACACACCTGTCAGACTCGATCGGGCAGCCCAATACAGAGTATTTTATCTGGCCGGAAACTGCCATTCCAAATTACGCAGATGAAGATAGAATCAGAAGCAATAATGATTTCATCAACCTACAAAGCTTTTTATCAAAGTATAAAAATGGAACATTGATCACTGGTATAGAAAGCATTAAAATTTATCAGGATAAAAAAACAATAACAGCTAAATTTGATAACCAGAAAGGCCTTTATTTCGACAATTTTAATACAGCGATGCAGGTAGAAAATTCTGCAAATGTTCAATTCTACCATAAATCCAAATTGGTTCCCGGGGTAGAAAAAATGCCTTTCCCAAAAGTATTTTCATTTTTAGACGATGTTTTTGCTCAATTAGGGGGAACTGTTGGCGGATGGGGCTGGCAAGATAAGCCAAGTGTGCTTTATGCCCAAAGCGGTATCGGAGTTGCTCCTGTGGTTTGTTACGAAAGTTTATGGGGCGACTGGATCGGTGAGCAGGTTAAAGAAGGTGCACAATTCATTGCTATTATTACAAATGATGGCTGGTGGGGAAATACCTCAGGAAAAGATCAGCATGAAATGTATGCCAAACTAAGAGCTATTGAAACCCATCGCGATGTAGCGCGTTCGGCCAATACCGGAATTTCGTGCTTCATCAATCAACGTGGGGATGTAATACAAAGCACTAAATGGTGGACCAGAACTGCGCTAAAAGCCAACATCAACCTGAACGACGAGATTACCTTTTATGTAAAAAGTGGAGATATTATTGCAAAATTCTTCAGTCTTACAGCCATTCTTTTAGCTTTGATCATTCCTTTTAGAAAATGGATCAGGAAACCAGGCCATGTTTAAAGAACAATACGATTTCATTTTATCATCCAGAGATATCCTGTTAAATTATATCAGGGGCATTTCAGAACAGGATTTCTTAACTAACAACAGTTCGTTTGGCAGAGGCTCCATCAGAAATTTGTTGGTTCATATCTGTCAAACCTATTGCGCGTGGATTGGCGAAAGAGCCTTAGGTATTGAACAGGAGTTTTTACCTTTCGAAAATTACCAGACCTTACAAGATTGCCAGACTTATTTTAGCCAGGCAGATGAATATATTGGCTTATTTATCGAAAAATTTAAAGGAAATGAGCTGCAGGAAATGGAGTTGCACAGAAATGAAGAGATTTTAAAGGTAAACCCATTGCAATTGTTTACCCATGTTGTTACCCACGAGTTTCATCACAAAGGGCAAATCATGTCGTTAAGCAGGCATTTAGGTTACGTACCTATTGATGCCGACATTATCAGATAAAAATTATGCAAAAAATAGAAAACTTCCGCTGGTCGATACTGCTCTTGTTATTAACTTTAAATTTTGGCTGTGATCAGATTTCAAAAAAAATTGTCCGTAACGAAATTAGTGAGTATGAGCATATCAGCATTATAAAAGACCATTTTACCTTGATGAAAGTAGAAAACAGTGGTGCATTTTTAAGTCTTGGCGATAATATGCCCTATATTTTCAGACTAATTATTTTAACAGGTTTACCGTTATTATTTTTGGGCTACGGGTTATATTTTCTTTTTGCCAAACGTAATTTACAAATGACTATGCAAATTGCTTTGTGTTTTCTGATTGGTGGCGGCATTGGCAATCTATATGACCGGATTGTACATGGATCAGTTACCGATTTTATGCACATAGATTTTTACCTCTTCCAAACAGGTGTTTTTAATTTTGCTGATATTTCGATTATGATAGGTGTTGGCATATTACTTTTTCAATCGTTAAGAAGCAAGATGGTTAAAGAAGAACCAATAGAAAAACTTGAATAATCACATTATTTCTTAACAAAGAATTGTCACCTTTAAACAAACATATTTTTATCTTTAGGTGTTAAACAATTTTAAAATAAAATCCAATCATGAAAAGAAATGCAACAGCCGTATGGCAAGGTTCTATTAAAGAAGGTAATGGTAACATCACTACACAAAGCACTACTTTAAATAATACTCAATATTCTTTTAATTCTCGCTTTGCAGAGGGTGTTGGTACAAATCCGGAGGAATTAATTGCTGCAGCACACGCAGGCTGTTTTACCATGAAACTATCTGCAAACTTAACTGAAGCAGGATTTACAGCAGATAAACTGGAAACTAAATGTGAAATTAACCTTGATCCATCAAAAGGAGAAATCGTTGAATCGCATTTAACTTTAACGGCTTCTGTACCTGATTTAACACAAGAAAAATTTAATGAGCTGGTAGCCGATGCGGAGAAAAACTGCCCGATCTCTAAATTATTGAATACAACCATTACAGTCGATGCAACTTTAGCTTAATTGTGATGGCGGACCGGTAATAGATCGTCATTTCGAGCGGAGTGCAACGCAGTCGAGAAATAGATCTCTCCATTCCGCTGCGCTTCAGTCGAGATGACGACCCGTCTACAAATTCACAGCTTAAACAATTAACCGTTAACCAATTAACAGTTCTCAATTGGCAATTTACAATTTAACAACCTCAGCAATTGATCAATCAAGCAACCTAAGCCATATATTTTCCAACTATCGGCATTCTTCTTCCCATACCGAAGGCTTTAGGCGATACCCTTAAAATAGGTGGTGTTTGGTAACGTTTAAACTCAGCGACATTTACCATCTTTAAAATACGCAACACCAATGTTTCATCAAAACCCTGCGCAATAATGGCTTTTGACCCCTGTTTCTTTTCGATGTGCTGGTATAATATTTTATCCAAGATTTCATATTCAGGCAACGAATCAGAATCTTTCTGATCAGGCCTCAATTCTGCTGAAGGTGGTTTAACAATAGTATTAACCGGTATAATTTCCCTCTCCTTATTAATGTACCTGGCCAGTTCAAAAACCTGCATTTTATATACATCCCCAATGACGCCAATCGCACCACACATATCTCCATACAAGGTACCATAACCTACTGCGCATTCGCTTTTATTAGAGGTATTCAATAAAATATAACCAAATTTATTGCTCATCGCCATGTTAATGATGCCACGGATACGGGCCTGGATATTTTCTTCGGTAAGATTAAAAGGCAAGCCCTTAAAAGCTGGTGCCAGTATATGATCAAATGCTTCTGCAACTTCTTTAATTGGCACAATTTCGTGCATACAACCAATATTGTTAACCAAATCTAAAGCATCCTGAACGGAATGGTCGGAAGAAAATTTAGAAGGCATTAAAACAGCCATTACATTCTCCGGCCCTAACGCACTACAGGCCAGGGCACAAACCACAGCAGAATCAATTCCGCCGGATAAGCCCAAAACTGCTTTACTAAAACCAGATTTCCTAAAATAATCTTTAATGCCTAAAATCAATGCATCGTGAATCTGCTCAATATCTGTTAATCTTTCCGATTTAGGGTACTTATTACGCACACTTTCAACCTCTTCTAAATCAAAAACCTGGAGATCTTCTTCAAAATACTTCATCTCTGCTTTCACAGCTCCATCAGCATCGAAAACCAAAGAACCACCATCAAAAATAATCTCAGTCTGTGCTCCCACCTGGTTTACATAAAATACTGGCAGGTTATACTTCTTTGCATTATCAGACAATACTTTAATACGTTCATCATCATGGGTATAAGAAAAAGGAGATGCTGCAATATTGATCATTACATCTGGCTGCTCCTTAATCAACTCATCCATTGGATTTGATACATATAATGGATTATCGTTGATATTCCACAGGTCTTCGCAAATGGTTAAGGCAATTTTTTTACCCTTAAAATCGATACAGTTAAATTGCGTGGCAGGTTCGAAATAGCGATATTCATCAAATACATCGTACGTTGGTAATAGTGCTTTTTTAACAACTGCCTTAACTTTTCCTGCTTCGATAAAATAGGCTGCGTTATACAGGTCTTTCCCCTGTAATATTTCATTTTTTATCGGCAAACCGACAATACAAGCAATATCTGTACAATGCCCGGCTATCTCCTGAGCAGCACTTTCGCACAGTGCGATAAACTCATCAAACTCCAAAAAATCTCTTGGGGGATATCCACAAATAGCTAATTCCGCAAACACAATCAGATCAGCTCCTTTATCTTTAGCCAATTGAATATTTTCGGTTATTTTTTTAGTGTTGGCCTCAAAGTTTCCGATATGGTAATTAAGTTGTGCTAGTGCTATTTTCATGGTTGTAGTATCAAGTGATGAGAAGTGAGTATCAAGACAATGTACACGATTAAAAGAATACGCCGAAGTTAAGCGCCAGGTAATGATTTTTAACATTTCTGGCTTTATCTGTTACAATATTAGTGAAACCGTTATTAAAAGTTAAACCGGCAACGATGCTGGTATTGCCCGAAATATCAAATTCGCCACCTCCACCAATAATTAATCCGACACGATAAAGTTTGATGTTATCAGACACATTTAAATTATCGCCAACAACCGATCCACCTGTAACCGCATCTTGTTTTGCACTAATGTTGATTGAATTAGACAACCCAAACTGGCCATACCAACGTTTCCCATCAGTCTTTACGGTTTTTAATTTAATGGTTAATGGCAGGTCTATGTATTGTAGTTTATATTTTAAATCGTAAGCTTTTGGTGCTGTACTGCTATTGGCTGCATAATAAGGTAAAACATTGGCTTCTGTACTTTTACCGTTAACAGAGGTGATGGTTAGTGCAGTTGAAAAACTATAATTTGGAGCAAAATTAAAATCACCAATTAATCCATAAGAAAAGCCCAAAGCTATTCCTTCTGTTTTTCCCTGCTCCGGTTTAATCCAGCCAAAAGTCGGGGTAGCAGTTAAACCTAGCCTAAAGCCGTAACTGGTTAAAGGAGAGTTTTGCGCCCATGCGCCAAAACTTAAAACAGACAAAATTAAAATGGTCGATATTCTTTTCATGCTATAGGTGTTTATATATATTTGTGATACATGATGTATAACGTAAAACACTGGCAAATTTATCTAATTTTTCTTTTTGCCATCACATTTATTTCCTGCAGACATAGCAACAGGCCCGATGTAAGTAATATACAGGTAAACATTAAAATTGAAAGATTTGATAAAGAGCTGTTTAACGGAAAAAACAAAAATGCGATTGATGTAAACAAACAACTAACTTCAAAGTATGGTGTGTTTTATGATGATTTTATCCATCGGATTTTAGACAGTAAATATTCCAACACCGAATCGCTGACCAATTTATACCACGATCAGGCCTATACCGATTTAAGCAAAGAAGTTGATAGCGTTTTCCCAAACTTAAAAGTTCAGGAAGAGGGATTAAACGAAACTTTTAAATACATTAAATATTATTACCCGAAAGCGAAGATTCCAAAATTTATTTCTTTTGCTTCGGGTTTTGCTTACCAAATGCCCGTAGGTGATAATTATCTGGGCATTGGTTTAGATATGTTTCTGGGTAAAGACAGCAAATTTTACAGGGCCATTGTGCAAAGTGTACCCTTATATCTTTCCCGAAGGTTTGCACCTGAATATATTGTGCCCCGTGTAGCCGAAACGTATGCCCACGAAGAACTTTTTGCTGAGCCTGATGATAATAGAACACTGTTATCTAAAATGATTTTCCAGGGAAAGATTTTATATTTTCTTGACCAGGTTTTGCCTGAAAATTTAGGCGATTCTACCAAAATCGGATATACGCAACAGCAATTAGACTGGGCACAAAATTTTGAAGGAGATATTTGGGCATATTTTTTAGAGAACAATTACCTGTATGAAACCGACTATCAAAAAATTCAGGTATTTTTATCAGAAGGGCCATTTACGCCAGGTTTAGGCGAAAATAGAGATTCGGCACCAAAATTGGGTGTATGGATGGGCTGGCAAATTGTTAAGAAATATATGAAAATTCATCCTGATGTTACTTTGCAACAATTAATGGCAGATAACGATGCGCAGAAAATTTTAAATCAATCGAAGTATAAACCTAAACAACAGCGATAGTTATCAGTTTGCAGTTTTTAGTCATCAGTTTTAAGGGCCAAAACAATTTAACAATACAACAATTAAGCAATAAAATTGATCAGTTGAACTTTTAAGTAATCATCCTAAATTAAATCTATGAAAGTTGGCATTGTATTATCGGGTGGAGGAATTAGGGGAATAGCTCATCTAGGCGTTTTAAAAGCCTTTAGCAATTTGGGCATTACCTTTAGTCACATTAGCGGAACAAGTGCAGGAGCGATAGCCGGAGCCTTTTTTGCTGCTGGTATAGATCCCGAAGAGGGATTAAATATTTTCCTCAAAACGAAGCTATGGCGCTTTGTACGCCCGGCAGTAGGTTCACTAGGCTTAATTAATATCGAAAATACCGCTTTAATTTTAAAGGAATATTTTCCGGAAGATTCAATTGAAAAGCTAAAAATACCACTAACCATTGCTGCTGTAAATTTTAGCGAAGGCCGGTTGGTTTATTTTACAAAAGGGCCGCTAATCAGAGCCATTCATGCCTCCAGTTGTATACCTGGCATTTTTAAACCCATTATGATTGATGGTCAGATGTATGTGGATGGCGGCATTTTAAATAATTTCCCGGTCGAACCTTTAATGGATGAGTGCGATTTCATTATAGGCTCGTCCTGTAACCACCTTAAACCAGTTGATAAAATTACAGGTATCACCAATTTAATGGGCCGTGCGGGCATCATGTCTATCAATCATGATATGGAAAGAAAGGCTAAATTCTGTAATGTGTTAATCGAACCAAAAGGTTTAGGCGCCATTAGTACATTCGACATGAAACGTGCAGAGGATATTTACTGGCTTGCACACGAGGAAGCCTTAATTACCATTAAAAATAGTCCAACAATCTCTGAATTAATTACAAAGTAACAGGTAATCAAAAAACCAAATTTCGTAAAAATGTAATATTAAAACTACATTATTATTTATTTTTTATACTTTTAAATATCATATAAAAAATACAATTATGAAATAAAAATATTACATTTCTTTTGGTGGTAACACAATAATATTTTACTTTAGGATTATACTTCACAAATGTGAGGTAAGCTAAACCTAAATGTCTACCTATGTTTTTCAACCAAATTATTCTTTTCCAAAGAAGAAGAATTCCTGTCTTCACTATTTTCTGACTTGTTTTTCAGCTAAAAATCAGATCATTATTTACCTAAAAAAACCTAAACATGAAATTTTTTAAATTAAATAGAACCTTATTAACTGCCCTTGCGCTGTCTTCAGTATTATACGCTTGTAAAAAAGAAAGACCTGCAGAAACTGCAGATTTAGAGAAACCAGAAATAGCTGCTGTTAATCCGCTTGGTAACATTCAGATCTGTACAGAAAGATCTTTAGATGGTACTATCCCAAGAGGCGCCGTTCTAAAGTCAACAAAATGGACTCCGGGAACTACGATTAAAGTGAGCTTAAACGGAAGTACAGCAGCTATCAGAGCTAAAGTAATCCAATACGCGAAGGCATGGGAACAATACGCCAACATCAAATTCAACTTTGTAACAAACGATAATACAGCCAAAATCAGGGTAAGTTTTGTTAGTGGAGATGGATCCTGGTCTTACATCGGAAAATCAACTCCCAGCACAGGTGCTACCATGAACTATGGCTGGTTAACTGCAAGCACAGCAGATTCTGAATATAGTCGCGTAGTTATCCACGAATTCGGTCACGCTTTAGGATTGATCCATGAGCACCAACACCCATTAGTAGCTATACCTTGGGATAAACCTGCTGTTTATGCCTATTATGCTGCAGCACCAAATTATTGGAGTCAGGCAGATGTAGACAATAACTTATTTGCAAAATACAGTACTACACAAACCAATTATAGTGCATATGATAAAAATTCGATCATGCACTATTCGGTTCCAAACGAATTAACTATCGGTGATTTCGAGGTGGGATGGAATGCTGTATTATCAGCCACCGATAAATCATTTATCGCCTCGGTATATCCATTTTAGAAAATAATTATTACACATAGTGGTATAACTGGCCACTATGTGTATTTTACTGCTATAAAATAAAAACAGATATGCTGGTCGCTTGGCGGATTTCCTTCTTCAAACAGTTTTTAGTCTGCTCAATCCTGATCCTATTCTGTAAAGTTGTATCAGCACAAGACAACCCTCACAAGTGGAGCGTAAAACCTTATATCGGTCTCCAGCAATCTAAATTCGATTGGTCTATTGCCGGCAATGCGGCCGGAACCAGTCCGAATGTACTATCAGAACTGATCTGGAAAAATCTTAAAGGGCCTGGTTTTGGGTTAGACATCAAATACAGTATTACCGGGCGGTTCAGTGTTAAAGCCACCAACCAATACAGCAGCATAACTAAGGGCGAGGCAGAGGATACCGATTATACAGATGATAACAGGCAAAATGCTTTTTATTTCGATCTGCTCAACGCAAATAAAGGTTACTTATATGATGCCGGTTTACAGCTCAGTTACCAACTGCTAAAATTTGGCGATTTTAACATCAATCCAATTGCCGGACTTTCATACCATCAACAAAAATTTCATCTGTTAGAAAGTGCAAATAACCCCGACAGCAAAGGCTTAAACTCTACATACGAAGCAAGATATAAAGGCTTCGATTTTGGAGCAGAACTCGTTCTTAAAATGCAGAAATTCAGCATAAGTGCTAAAGTATTAGGCGGTTTTTATACTTATTCAGCAAAAGCCAACTGGAATTTAATTCCTGATTTTGCAAAACCTGTAAGCTTTACACATAAGGCAAATTCCTTTTCATTAAGTGGCGATATCAATCTTGCTGTACCGGTAAGCGAAAGTTTACGGGTAGAAGTTGACTATGAGATCAATAATATCAACACTTACTCTGGCGTAGATAAAGCTTATTTTAATAGCCGGGCAACAGAGGAAACTCAATTTAATGGTGCTAATTTTAGAAAAAATGCAATATTATTAGGATTAAATTTCAGCTTTTAATTTTTTAAGGCCACCAAACGTTCGCCTTCCAATACCGGAATTGTTTTGCACAGATTTAGCTGCAAACAGAACACAACATCTTCCTCTATATTCAACTGAGCCAGGCGATGGCTATGCGATGATTTGTGAAGATACTTTCTCAGATCTGCTTTAGCCAAAGAATATAAATCTTCTGCAGCTACACTGGAATCATCAAAATGTTCGAAATTTTGACGGAGATTGGTTACCACCGCACCAGCAAAAAGAGTATCCTCTAAATTGAACTGATCTTTCCAACCGGCACAAAGCAAAAGCACATTTTTATCCTGGCTTTTTAAATAGTTACAAAGAGAATCTAAATTTAGGAAAGATCCAATTACAACCTGACAGGCCCTTTTCTGTGCCAGATGCAAAGCTTTTGTACCATTGGTAGTGGTTAAAACAACCGTTTTCCCGTTTACTTTTTCGTGAGTATAAGAGAATGGCGAATTGCCGAAATCATAGCCTGCAACTACCTCTCCATTTCGTTCTGCTGCCAATAAAAATCCGCTATTGCGATAGCTTAAACAATCTTCCACCTGAGCCACTGGAATAATCGCTTCAGCACCATTATCTATCCCATAAGTAATAGAGGAGGTCGCTCTCAAAATATCGATAACCACTACAATGCTTTGTTCGATATCATATAGATCGATCAAGGCTGGCGTTAAACAAACTTCTATTTTTTTTGACATGCGATGAGATATGAGTCTTGAGATATGAGATATGAGATTTTAGCGGCCAAACCGTCTCAAATCTCATATCTATTGTCTCAAATCCTATTTATAAAAAGGAAACTTAACCACTTTAGCTTTAATTGGCGTATTGCGGATTAAAATAAAAACTTCAGTTCCTTCTTTAGTGAAATCTTTTGCAATGTAGCCCATACCGATTGCTTTTTGTAAAGAAGGCGCCTGGGTACCAGAAGTTACTTTACCGATGATATTTCCTTCAGCATCAGCAATTTCATAATCATGGCGCGGGATGCCACGGTCGATCATTTCGAAACCAACCAATTTCTTTTGAATACCAGCTTCTTTTTGCGCCAATAATGCCTCCGAATTGGTAAAAGATTTAGAAAATTTAGTAATCCAACCTAAACCAGCTTCAATTGGTGAAGTAGTATCATCAATATCATTTCCGTATAAACAGAAACCCATTTCCAAACGCAAAGTATCACGGGCACCTAAGCCAATTGGCTTAATATTATACGGTGCACCCGCATTAAAAATAGCATCCCAAATTTGATCAGCATATTGGTTTTCGAAATAAATCTCGAAGCCACCAGCTCCCGTATAGCCAGTTGCAGAAATAACCACATTATCAACACCAGCAAAAGTACCTTTTACAAAAGTATAATACTCCATTGAAGCCAAATCAACATCTGTTAAGCTTTGTAAAGCATCAGCCGCTTTTGGTCCTTGAATGGCCAAAAGAGAGGTTTGATCAGAAATATTGTGCATCTCAACATCTTTCGAATTGAATTGTTGAATCCAGTTCCAGTCTTTTTCAATGTTTGATGCATTTACCACCAACATATAGCTTTTATCATCTATTTTGTAAACCAAAAGATCATCTACAATCCCGCCATCTTGATTTGGCAGGCAAGAGTACTGAACTTTTCCATCATATAATTTAGAAGCATCGTTACTGGTTACGCGTTGAATAAGATCCAAAGCGTTTTCACCTTTAAGAATAAATTCGCCCATGTGGCTTACATCAAAAACACCTACACCATTTCGAACAGTTGCATGTTCAGCATTAATACCTTCGTAAGTAACAGGCATATTGTAACCTGCAAATGGAACCATTTTAGCGCCTAAAGCGATGTGTTTTTCTGTTAATGCGGTGTTTTTCATCCGTAAATTCTATTTTTATGATAATGAAGCCAGTATAGCTGATATTCTTTGAATTATGACAGCTTTATTCGTTAATCTTCTTGGGGTGCAAAAGTACTAAGAAAAAGACAAAATTCTGAGCTTAATTTTAAGGAGTTTTTGGACTGAAACCACTTTAACTAAGTCATTATTGTCCGGCGGAATCTTCATTTTGAGCGTAGCCGGGAAATCTATAAGTTGCATTAGATTTCACTTCGCTCCAGTCGAAAGGATGAACGGAATATAGAATTCGTCTTTTTTAGCTTCTATCTGACTACATTTTAGAGTTGACAACTTTCACTCTTGATACCTATTAAAGTCGTCAAATCTGAAATCCACCTATGCACTCACCAATTCTTCGTAAATCTTCAGCATTTTACTGGAGATTAAATGCACACCATGGTCGTTTTCGACAGTCTTACGAGCGTTCTCTCCTATTTCTACCCAACGTTTCGGGTTAATGATACACTGTAAAATCGACCGGTAAAATTCATCCGCAGAATCAGCAATTAAAATATCATGTCCGTGCCTGCAATTAATTCCCTCTGCGGCAGTAGTGGTGGCAATAATGCATTTTTTCATGGCCATGCCTTCAATAATTTTCACCCGCATTCCGGTGCCGGAAATTAAAGGAACAATCATAATTGCTTTAGAATTCATAAACTCTACCGCATCAAAAACTTCTCCCTCTACAATCAGATTTTCTGAATCGTATTCGAAGAAGTGTTTCTGCATATTTTTCCCTGCGATATAAAAACGAAGGTCTTTATTCAGTTTTTCAATATCGGGCCAGATATCATCTAAAAACCATTCTAAGCCTTCCTGATTTGGCCTCCAGTCCATTGCACCTAAATGAAACAGTGTAGGAAAACTGGTTTTACTTTTATCTACTTTATATTTTTCTAAATCGATGGCAACCGGAAAAACCGACATCGGAATTTCGCAGCCAAACATTAATATACTCTGCCGATCGGGTTCACTAATGGCAAAAATATGGTGGAAACGGTTAATCTGATCGGTTTCATAGGCTTTAAGCCGCTGGGCTAAAAAAGCTAAATACTTGCGCCGGATGAGAAACTTTTCTGAATGAGAAAGACGTTCCCAAAGGGTAAATTCGATATTGTGCGCCCGATAGATGAGCTTGGCATTACTGTTTGCCTTCACCACATCCAGATAAGGAACAACAAAAAGCCCCTCAAATTGAATAATATCGAATACATTTTCCCGTAAGAGATTTTCTAACTGTCGCGCAGCATCTTCGCTATAATAACGGGAAACATTGTACGATTCGTTCGTAAAAATATTAAAAAATGCCGACCATACATTTACATCGGTATCTAAATCACAGGTATGATATTTAATCTGTTCAAAAACAGGATCGTAGATATCTTCGATATCAATCCTTCCTTTTATCGGATTAAGGCTAAACAAAGTGATATCTGCACCAAGCTGCAGCAAACCTTTTATGGTATTATACACCACAATAGGGTAACCACTATTTGGCGGAAAGGGAATCCGCTTGGTAATCAACAGAATTTTCACAATGCTGTGAAATTACGAAATTTCAGGCGTTTTTTGAAAACAGATCCAACTGGGGATCGCTTACATTAAAAGTTTTACGGTGAAAGGGTGATAATCCGATTTCGATCACGGCTTTACGGTGTGCTATTGTGGGATAGCCTTTATTCTGCATCCAGTTATAATGTGGATAATCGATATGTAAATTTGTCATGTATTCATCTCGGTGCGTCTTTGCCAGTATAGAAGCCGCCGCAATGTTTAAATATTTACCATCACCCTTAACAATACAACTATGCGGAATCTGCGGATAGGTTTTGAAACGATTGCCATCAATCACCAGATATTGGGGCTGGGTATGTAATTGTTCAATCGCCCTGTGCATGGCCAAAAAAGAGGCATTTAAAATATTAATGCGATCGATTTCTTCATGATCACAAGAAGCTACAGCCCAGGCCAAAGCCTCTTGTTCAATAATTGGCCTTAACAGCGCTCTTTGCTCATGCGATAACTGTTTAGAATCATTTAATCCATCTAACACAAAACCTTTTGGTAAAATAACCGCAGCAGCAAAAACAGGACCTGCGAGGCAACCTCTTCCAGCTTCATCACATCCAGCCTCTAATAATTCTTCCTGATAACAGTTTAATAACATATTGCAAATTTAAAGAATAACGTACGATTATTGAAAAATGGTTTATAAAGATGTAATTTAGTTTTAAACACAGCAAGCTTCAGTCATGTTAAAAATCTTAAATACCTTCTGTTTCTTTTTAATTTGTAGTTCATTGTTTGCACAAATAAAAGAATTAGAAAATTTATCGATTGAAGAGCAGGATTCGTTAATGGAGAAGAACTCCCATTGCATGCATAGAGATAAATATAGTACTGCGCAAAGGAAACTATTTTACCCCTTTAATAGAACAGAATTTGTATCCTTAATATCTTTTCAAGATACGATATCAGAATTTTCAAGCCATTTGCCTGTAAAAAAAGGTATTTTGGATAGCAAGATGGTTAAAGAAGAAATTAGGCTTTCTAAAGCAGATATTGATAAACTCACAGATCTATTTTTTAATTATGGCTATATATCCCAAAAATATGGAGTAATTATAGATAGAATGGCCTGCTATGATCCTCATAATGCCATATTATTCTTTAACGAAAAAAGAAAGGTAATCGCTTATGTTGAGATCTGCTTCGATTGCCTTGGCATGAAGTTCAGTTCAAAAAAAATAAACACAGGTGAAAATTGTACAGAAAAATTTAGCATGCTTAAAGATTTCTTTATCTCAAAGGGAATCAAATTTGTTTCAATAGACCATACAGATGACTTATGAGAATATACAACGAAACCCTTACACTCCGAGTGGCCGAACGGTTAATGCATATAGAAGACGTGACAGAAAAAGAGATGTTCGGTGGACTTATTTTTATGGTGAACGGTAAAATGTGCATTGGTGTTTCTAAGAACAGCATCATGGTGAGGATTGACCCAGCCACTTTAGAAAAGCTATCGCATAAAGATGGCTGGGAACAAATGGTGATGGGCGGCATACTGATGAAGGGTTATATTTCGGTTTCAGAAGATGTTTTAAGCCGGAATGATGAGCTTGATTTCTGGGTTACCCTTGCCCTGGCCTTCAATCCTTTTGCAAAAGCATCAAAAAAGAAATAATCACATACACAATCTATTGTCCTGCTCCACATTCAAAAACTAGCAAGAGCCATATTTTTTGATTAATTTTATGTTAACTAATCAAATATTATGAAAAAACGGGCTGCTGTAGCAGTATTTCTGCTAGGTATTTCATTTACGGTTTTAGCTCAGGTTAAAAGAACTGCAACACAAACATCAACGGCGAAAGAAACAAACACTCAGCAATCAAGAGTACAGGCACCTGAGGGGCATTACTGTGATTATTGCAAAGTAAATTATCCGGAATCTCACTTTCCTTGCATCATGAAATCTATTAAGGGTAAACTGGATGTGACAACTGGTGAGGTAAGTTTTGTTGCAGGGCAACCTATTGGCGGCATTGTAGTTAAAGGCGGTAAAAACCCGGGGGGCAATACCATTACACTTGTGACCAACCAAAATGGAGAAATGGAATTTAATAATACCAGCATGGGGAGTTATAAATTTACCATTTCAGTACCTTCCACTAATCCCAAATCGAGGGTGGCAGGATCGCCAATTGGAGGAATAATTGTTAAAGGCGGTAAAAATCCCGGTGGAAGTTTAATTACGTTAATGACAAACGAAAATGGAGAAATAGAACTGAATGACCTTCCTGCAGGGTTATATAAATTCACAACACTGGGTGCTTCGGAAACTGAAAAAACTAATCCTATGTATAAATCGGGTTATTCAGAAAAGACCAACCCCTTATCTAAAAACTAAATTCGTTAAATTTACACTACATTCCATTTTTGGCACTATTATGGAATCTTTCGGGTTTGTGCATCTTTAAATTGTTACACATTTAAAACACACATTATGAAACGTTTAAATTTAATATTGAGCCTTACATTTCTTTCGATAGGATTTCATTCTTTTGCCCAAACCAATAAAGAAACTACAGTAAAAATTGTAGCAGATAAAAATTATACTTTTGTTGCCAACTCAGCCTTGCCAATGTCGAACAATGATGTTAACAGAGTATTAGCAATGATGCCAGGCGGCCAGGGAGGCTCTTCAATAAACCTAACGGGATCGCAATACGATGTAAAGGTTACTAAAGACAGTATTGTTGCATATCTTCCTTATTTTGGAAGGTCTTTTTCTGCTCCGATGGATCCGACACAAGGTGGTATTAAATTTACCTCAAAAAAATTCTCCTACACCGAATCGAAAAATAAAAAAGGAACCTATATTATCCAGATTGATACTAAGGATGTAACAAGAGAAAATTATCGGTTTACTATTAATATTTCGACCAATGGTTATGCTTCGCTAACTGCTAGCAGCATGAATAAACAACCTATCATTTTTAATGGTTATTTAGACGAGCCGAAGAAACAGGATTAGGTACTTGTCATCCTGAGGGATAATATTTATTGTATAAAAATCAATATGAATCCCTTGAGAAATCGTCATTCCCAACTTGATTGGGAACCACGGAGTGCTCATGAATGCCCTTGAAACAAGGGAATACTTATGAATAATCTTAAAACGCTTGCATTAAGATTCCCGCATGCGCGAGAATGACGACCGAAATAGTGGATTCTGTCAATGGTAGCCTGTCGAAGGGCCTACTTAAATTCGTATTAAAGCATTTCGACAAGCTCAATGTGACATATCGATAATTAAATTATTTCTTAATCAACTCGATCTGAAATATATGGGGCCATTTCTTGCCGGCTACAAAAAGCCTTTTGCCTGCCTTATCGTAAGCAATTCCGTTTAATACATTATTGGCCTTTTCATCTTCGGTTTTAAAGTAATCAGCTGGTAATAATCCAGATAAATCAATCTTGCTTTCAACGGCCCCCGTTTCCGGGTTGATGATCATGATTTCATTGGTTGTATACACGTTTGCATAAATTTTACCATCAATAATTTCAAGTTCATTCAGATTTTGAATCGGGCCCTTATTATCAAAAACATCAATCGAACCAATTTTCTGATAGGTATCCTTATTCAGAAAAAAGATCGTGTTTGAACCATCGGTATTCAATACTTTCTCTCCATCAAAAGCCAGGCCCCAGCCTTCTCTGCCTGTAGTGTAAGAAAACTCGGATAGTTTTTTGAAGGTAGCTTTATCATAAACAAAGCCTACTTTTTCGCGATAAGTTAGCTGAATAATCTTGTTTCCAATCACGGTTATGCCTTCGCCAAAATACTGCTTATCTAAATCTGTTTTCTGAAGAATTTTCCCGGTTGATGGATCTACTTTACGCAAGCTGGAATGACCATAATCGCCGGCACTTTCGTAGAAGAAACCGTCATGGTATTCTAAACCTTCTACATACGAAGAGGTATCGTGGGGCAGGCTCTTAATCACTTTATAAGTATATTCAGTGGGTGCCTGAGCCGCCAGCACATTAATATTTGAAGTTAGATCTTCTGATTTTCCCGCATCAAATATTTTGGCAGTTAGCAGGTGATTACCCAATTTTAAACCCGCTGTTTTAAGTTTGATGGCTGAAGTATCAGTTTTTGAAGCTACTTTAACGGTATCGATCAAATAAACTACCGAATCTACTTTTTGCTCGGATCCAAACTGTACCTTCACATCAAATTCATTTCCAGATGGTACATTAAGACCGGTTAAAGGAGAAATAAAGCTACGGTAAGTTGTGGTAGAGTGGTCTTTACAAGAACTCACGAATGCAAGTGCAATTCCAATAAATAAGAAATTTTTAATAGGGTTAATCTTCAGGCCAAAACGCATCTTCTATATGGTTTAATTTATAATTTTTATTTTTTGTAAAGGTAATCGCAATAATATCAAAACGGATATCATTTTGATGATTCATGATGTCAATATAGGCATTAGCGGCCAATTCCATCTGAATTTGTTTCGCTTTGTGTACAAATTCTTCTGGTTCGCCAAAAGCAACCGAACTCCGCGATTTAACCTCTACAAAAACCATAATGCCATTTTTATAAACAATTAAATCTACCTCTGCCTTACCATGCGTCCAGTTTTCATCCAAAACCTCATAACCCTGATCTTCGAGATATTGTTTGGCAATTTTTTCGCCTTCTTTACCTAAATCATTATGGAGCGCCATATCTAATTATTGAATGATCGAATTTTTCATTGGACAATCGTCATACTGGAAAAACCGTCATTTCGAGCGGAGTGCAACGCAGTCGAGAACCCGAAGGCTCTGCGAAGCAAAATCTGTTTAGATAGATCTCTCCATTTCGCTAAGCTTCAGTCGAGATGACGAAATCTCTACAGGACTCCAGTCATTTGTAATTTACTTAACAATAACTGAGCCCAGAAACTTAGAAATTTCTCTCTCTACACCTTTAATCACTCCATAACGTTGCATTAAAATCATCTGGTTATCCTCGTTCTTTTCTTCTTTAATTTCTTTCAACAGATTCATCAATATTTTTTCGACTTTACGTTTTTTAAGGTGAAAAATGCCTCCTAAAATAGTCGCTTTTAAATTCATCGATTCATCTTTAACATAGATCAGATGTTTATTTAACCAGTTTTCACTTAAAGCGTACTCGGAAGTAGAAAGTGTAATCGCAAGATCGGCAATATCCCGATCTTCATGCTTAACAAAATGGTTCGATGTAGGTAATCTGCCATTGTCGATTTCTGATTTATAATAATCGATAATTCTTTTGCAAAGTGGATCATCAAATTCTACATCGCTCAGGTTTTGCATGATGAATGAACCGATGTACATATCATCAATTTTATCCCAGTTTACAAATTCGTGCCCGAAAGCTAACAACAAGCGCACAATTTCTTTTTCCTGGTGCTCATCCTCTTCTACGGGCTGCTCGTAACCCTTTGGGCCCGCACTGTCATCCCATAAATCATCAGGCGGGCCAAGTGGCTCAGGTGCACCGGGAGAATATGTTTTTGGACTTGATGAAGGGGTTGCACGCTGGTTGTTATCAAAGCTTTTTTTGAGCTTGGCCGAGCGCATTTTATTTAATTCACTCAGTAAGATATGTTCATCAATTTCAAGTAAACTGCTACACTCACGGATAAAAACAGATGCTTTAATCGGGTCAGGGATTTTGGCAATACTTTCTACAATATCACGGATAATACCTGCTCTTTTGATCGGATCGTTGCCCGCATCTTTAAGCAGCACATTCGCCTTGTATAAAATAAAATCTTTTCTATTCTCCTCAAGATAGGTTTTAAATGCCCCGGCGCCCACATGATGCATATAAGAATCAGGGTCATGGCCATCGGGGAAGGAAACGATTTTTACGTTCAGCCCTTCTTCCAGGATCATATCCAAGCCACGCAGAGAGGCTTTAATACCCGCAGCATCACCATCAAACAAAATGGTAATGTTCTGGGTAAAACGCCCGATCAGTTTAATCTGCTCTACCGTTAACGAAGTACCTGATGAGGCCACTACGTTTTCTATACCGGCCTGATGCACCGAAAGTACATCGGCATAACCTTCGGCCAGGTAACAGTTATCGAGATCGCGGATGGCTTTTTTGGCGTGGAACAAGCCATAAAGCACATTCGATTTGTGGTAAATTTCGCTTTCAGGCGAGTTTACATATTTGGGAACATTTTTATCGGTTTTAAGTGTTCTACCTCCAAAACCGATTATCCTACCGGTAAAGTTGTGGATGGGAAACATGACCCGACCGCGAAAGCGATCGTAAATTTTACCATTATCGTTTTTGATCGATAATCCGGTGGCTTCTAAAAACTCTAATTTATGACCTGCATTGCTTGCGCTTTGCGTCATCGCATCCCACACGTCAGGAGAATAACCAACCTCGAATTTTTTCAAGATATCTTCCCTGAAACCACGCTCTTTAAAATAGCTCAGGCCTATCCCCCTGCCCTCATCTGTTTCCCAAAGCTGTTTTACGAAAAACGCAGCAGCATATTGTGAAACAACGTAAAGGCTTTCTTTTGCGCTTTGTGCTTCAGCATCCTGCGGACTGAGCTCGGTTTCCTCAACTTCAATATTGTATTTATTGGCTAAAAATTTGAGCGCTTCCGGATATGAATATTTTTCATGATCCATAATAAAGCGCACTGAATCGCCCCCTTTACCACAACCAAAGCATTTATATATGCCCTTAGTTACAGATACGTGAAATGATGGTGTTTTTTCGCCATGGAAAGGGCAATTACCAATTAAACTGGTTCCGCGTTTTTTTAAGTGCACAAAATCCCCAACTACCTCCTCAATGCGGGCGGTATCCATTATCTTATCTATCGTTTCGCGGTTTATCATACCCCAAACCCCTTAAGGGGCTTTTACCTTTCTTTTAATGTAAAAAATATTTTCTTCGGTTCGCAATGAAGAATCGGCTTGTTTAAACACAAAGATAACAGAGAAAAAATACAAAGAACGCAGAGAAAATTTCTTTGTGTTCTTTGCGAAATGCTTTGCGGGCTCTGCGGTTTAAACCCCTATTATTTAACCAAAGGCAATAACTGATCAGCCACCAATTTATTACCGGTTTCGTTCAGGTGTACTCTATCAACTGTTAAAATGCCTTTTTCTTTATCTTCAGAATTATTTTTCGCTTCGTATTCTGCGAAAATCTTTCTTAAATCGCATACCGGAAGGTTGTTTTTTACAGCCAACTCTCTGATTCCGGCAGCATATTTATTTAAATCGGCATCTAACTCATTGGTACCATCTTTTTTCTCGCCAACAACTGATGGGGTAACCAATACCACTTTGCTACCTACGCCCTGTATTTTATTGATCAAAGCCTGATAAAACTTTAAATATTTATCATAATCGGTTCCGGTATGGGAAGATTGTTTATGCCACACATCATTAATACCCACATAAATCACTACTAAATCAGGTTTCTTGTTCAAAACATCATCTTCTAAACGCAGATAAAGATCATAAACTTTATTGCCGCCTATACCAGCACCAATTACATCGTATTTTGTAGAATCTAGTGATTTTTTGATCAGGGTTACATATCCGTTTTTAGAAACACCCTGTTGGGTAATCGAATCACCGAAAAAGATAATCCGTTTTGGTTTAAATGTCATTGAGGTTAATGCAATTAAGCAAAAGCTTAGTAAAATACTCGTTTTTATTACTGTTTTCATCGTGTATAATTGGTTAGGTTATTTTTTATCGGTCTTTTTAAAATCCAGGTCCTGAAAATCGAAACTGAAATCGGTTAATGGAGAAATGGCTTCTATTTTAAAACCATCGGCCAGAGCATTGTTATCTAAACTGAAATTAACAAAGGCATCAGCATCCAAACTTCTGTCGTACCATTTTGCAATAAAGGTATTTCCCTTATAGTAAGTCATATCGCCCTTCAGTTTTGGCGCATTTTTGGCCTGAAAATGCATTTTACCGTTCACTTCACTAATGGTTACTTCGCCAAACCACGAATCGCGGAAAGTGCCATAGTAATTTTTAGCATCAGGTTTCGAAGTTGATAATTTTTGTTGAGCAGCAATATCATTCCAAACTTTGGCGACCATTTCATCAGCCTGTTTTTCGTTTCTTAACCTGTTATCGTTGTAGGTTTTAATCCTGTCCTGACCTTTGATTCCCAAATAACCATCTTTGATCGAATTGGTAATGGAGTTAAAAGCAGCTCCGGATTGCTGGTTTGTTAACACGATAATACCCAGTTTCAGTTCAGGCAGAATGGTAACCTGTGTTACAATACCTGATAAACCACCAGTATGTGTAGCCTGAAAATTACCATTAACGTTACTCAAAAACCAGCCTAAACCGTAAGTGCTAAAAGCAGCCGGATTACCACCTGCGATAATGGTTTGCGGGGTCCAGAGTTCTCTCGCCACAGCAGGGCTGAATAACCTTTTATCAAGGGTCTCTCCATATTTACCACCGTTGATCATCGCCATTACCCATTTGCTCATATCGGTAACATTTGAGTAAATCCCTCCTGCTGCATTGGCGATTTCGCCAAAGCTTAAGCCTACGGGAAGCAGTTTACCTTCGTAAGGTGCGTGTCCGTCAATTACATTCGATTTATCTTTTAAGCGGTACCATGAAGCTGCCGTTTTAGTCATCCCCAAAGGTTTAATAATTCTTCCTTCAATAAAATCTTCGTAAGTAGTTCCAGAAACCCTTGCTACCACTTCTCCGGCAACAATGTACATCAGGTTATCGTAATCGTATTTGGTACGGAAAGAGGAAACCGGTTTTAAGTACCGTAAATTGTGAATGAGCTGCTTTTTATCCACAGTTGATGAATCGGGCCAGATCATTAAATCGCCTGCGCCTAAACCTAAACCACTGCGGTGTGTAAGCAAATCGCGGACGGTAAACTCACTGGTTACGTAGGCATCGTACATTTTAAACTCAGGAATTATATCGGTCACTTTTGTATCCCAGGTAATTTTCTTTTCATCAACCAGCATACCTAAAGCGGCCGCTGTGAAAGCCTTTGTATTTGATGCAACACCAAAAAGGGTATTCTCATCAACCTTTTTATTGGTCCTGATGGAGCTTACCCCGTAACCTTTTAAATGAATAATTTTACCATCTTTGATTACAGAAACTGCAATTCCGGGAACATTAAAGGTATTTAACGTTTTTTCGACCACACTATCGATCTGTTTTGAAGAAAGCACCTGTGCCTGCACATGGATACCCAAAAACAGCAATAAAGCAATGGATATTTTGAATTTTACAGAAGAAAAAAGTTGCATATTAATCGGTTTAAATAATCGTTTAAAGATAATAAATCTTTTAGGCGATAGTTGAATCCTTATTTGCCCTTTTCGAGTTTGTAATCTTTATGTACAATTAAAAAACTTGCCCGTTCTTCTTTTTTGAAAGGATAATCCCAGTTACCCTGATAGGTAATTTTGGTTGGTAATTTATCTTCTCCGAAATAACCCATTTCTATATTCATCTGTACATCAAAATCAAACAACATATTGCTGTATTTCATGTCGACATAACGGCCAAGAATATTAAAATTCCGTTTATCAAAAATGGTAACCAGTTCTTTGATCATGATGCCATCTTTTGTCCAGCTGCTCAAATCAGGTTTAACTGAAACCTTGAAACGATAAACCGGGATAGAATCGAGATAAGTACCACTAGTGAAGCCATAATCATAATACTGGCGCATATTGGCCGAAAATATTTCGGTTTTACTACCGATAAAGGGCACTTTTACGGGTCTGCCTGGATTAAAAATCAAGGTTTTCAATTTGTCTTTATAACTTTCGTTTGTTCCACCCTTTCCATCAGGTTTTGGCGCATTCGGTACAAAATCAGTGTTATAAGCATTCATAAAAATGTAATCGAACATTTCTACGGTATATAACTGGTACTTTCCGTTTTTCTTATAAATTTTTCCGGTATCCTGTTTTACCAGGTATTCCATTTTATAAGGACCGCTATTGTTGTGACGGATTTTGCGGTAAATTTTTCCATCAACTTTGTTCTTTTTATCATAGCTGTAAATCCTGTTTTCGGCAATAAAAGTATAACGTTTCATATCCCTAAACGACTGATAAAAGGAAGTATCATACATCACCTTTCTGATAAATGTTTCTACATTTAACTTTTCGGCCTTAATATTTACAGCCGAATCGAGTACAATGGTTTTAATGGTGTCTGGATTAAAACGGTTGATTTCCTGCGCAAAACCTTTATAGAATAGAGATGTTAACAGTAAAAACAGAAAGACTTTTTTCATGCAAGTAAGATATGTAAAATGGAAAATGTGGGATGGAAAATGTAAAACGGATGATTGAAGATAGATAATGGAACTTGACTCCCCCATCACCCATCTTACCTATTTACATCTTCCATTCTAATTCCCTAATTGTTTTAAAGCAATATAAGCCATTAACCCGGTTGATATTTTCAAGGCGTCTTCATCCACATCAAACCTTGGTGTATGTACTGAATATTGTGTATCTTTTGTTGCATTCCCAGTACCTAAACGATAAAAACAGGCATCTGTTACCTGTGAGTAGAAAGAAAAATCTTCGGCGGCCATCCAGATATCTAAATCAACCACATTTTCTTTTCCTAAAAAATCTTCGGCAAAGGCCCTCGCGTTTGCCGTTAATTTTTCTTCGTTAATTAAAAATGGATATCCTCTATGAATATCGAAATCGCAGCTTCCGCCCATGCTTTCGGCAATGCCTTCGGCCATTTTTTTCATGCGTTTGTGCGCTTCATCTCTCCATTCTTCATCCAAAGTTCTGAACGTTCCTTCAATTTTTACTTCATTCGGAATAATGTTGGTTGCACCGTTGGCAATTACTTTACCAAAAGACAGCACTGATGGGATACGTGGATCAGCATTGCGGCTCACCACCTGTTGCAAAGCAATTATGATATGTGAAGCGATTACAACCGGATCGATATTTTGGTGTGGTTGTGCGCCATGACCACCTTTCCCGGTTACGGTAACATAAAGTTCATCTGTCGAAGCCATGTAAATACCAGAACGGAAACCCACTTTACCGGCATCAATCAATGGCATTACATGCTGACCAACAATATGATGTGGTTTTGGATTTTCGAGTACACCTTCTTTGATCATGATACTTGCTCCACCTGGTAAAAGTTCTTCAGCAGGCTGAAAAATCAGTTTAATGGTCCCGCCGAAATTATCTTTCATTTGATTTAGGATATAAGCTGTGCCCAAAAGTGAAGAGGTATGTACATCATGTCCGCACGCATGCATTACCCCATGATTTTTAGAACGGTAAGGTTTATCATTAGCTTCATGGATAGGTAAAGCATCCATATCGGCACGTAGTGCAATAACTTTGTCAGAAGACAGGTTTCCCTTAATTAAACCTACCACACCTGTATTGGCACAATCGGTATATTCGATGCCCCATTTTTTTAATTTATCCTTAATGAACAATGAGGTTTCGAATTCTTTGAACGATAATTCGGGATTGGCATGGATATGTTGACGATAACCTACTACATCGTTAAAAATGTGAGCGGCCAGTTCCTGTACTTTATTTTTGATCATTGGTTGTTGTGGTATCTAAAGTTGGTGCATTTATTTTTTCCCTAAAAATAAACAGTGTAGGGAAAGTTGGTCTGAGTTCGTTGATAAGGCGCTGTGCCTCTAAGCGGCTTCTGAAATCGCCCACCCGAACGTAATAGTTAGGTTCTTTATAGGTGAGGTAAGTATTTAACTGGGGATATAGCCCTTTAAAACGTGCCTGCTGGTTAAAAACCTCGCGCCGGTCTGATCCATAAAAAATCTGTACGCGGTAACCATAGCCTGAAACAATCGGTTTGCCAGGCTTTACCTCCCCTGAAGTTTTATAAACTTCTAAACGTTTAGCAATTAAACTATCGATTAAAGGATCTTTTATAACTGTTACTTCTCCTTTTTGTGCAAAAACAGTTATGGTAAGAAATAAACAAAATATAAAAGTTATTGTAGTTTTCATGAGCAAAATAATTGGCATTTGATGAGGAGATGTATCGTCTCACTTCTTCTTAACAACAAGAATGCCGAAATCGTTGCAAAAATCGGCATTCTTTATGGGTTAAGCAAATAGTTATCGTTTGGGAGAAAATCTAAAAGATTTTAGGGCTTATGAATGACAGAAAAATTTAAGAAGATAACCTCTTAGCAATGTCGTCATTTCGAGCGAAGTGCAGCGCAGTCGAGAAATCTTTTAAAAAATAGGTAATAGGTTAATAATAATTCAAAGATTTCTCCATTCCGCTGCCGTAAAAATCGGCACGCTTCAGTCGAAATGACTATTGATCACGATGATCGTGCAAATCAAAAAACCCAGATTCCTTTACGAAACCTGGGTTTTTAGCATTATTTCCAACAAGATATTCTTAATTCGCTTTCTTTTGCTCTAAGGTAAATTCGTAAACTGTCGGGTCGTATTTCATCATTGCGCCTGTAGCAATATCAACAATAAAACCAGGAATGAATAATAGATTTACCACAGATACGGCATTAAAAGTAGTTACGGGCTGGAAAGTTTTGGTTTCGTAACCATCAAGTTTTAAAGAGATGGTCTGTCCGGTAAATCCTTTTTTTAAGGGTACTGCCATAGGTGTTACCCCTGCTTTAACCCCATCTACCTCAATGGTAGCGGCTGGAGGATTGGAATTGATTTGAACGGTTTGTTTTGTGCCCGTAAAAATAGTGGCGCAGCCAGATAGCAGCAATGTCGCTGAAACAGCGGCAATGTTAAAAATTCTTTTCATTTGTGTGTGTTTTTGTGTGTTTCCTACTCTTATGGCCTTTCGGTTACGCCCTGTTTTTTATGGTTTCCAGACTCCATTTTTAAGTTTATTCGTCAGTAAGAAATTGCCTACCAATTACAAATTGACTGTCACTAAATATAGTGCTTAATTGGAGAATTAAAAATTTAGTTTTTTAAAAAAACCCCGACAAAAAATGTCGGGGTTTAATAAGCTATTATATGTATTGATTATAAATTCGCGCCGTGGCAGTTTTTGTATTTTTTACCGCTACCGCAAGGGCAAGGTTCATTTCTGCCAACTGTTGCTTCTTTGCGGATTGGCTGTTGTGGAACAGCTTCACGTGTGTCGCCAAACTCAATGCCTGGCTCTTCTCTGCCAAACTCCTGTTTAGTGGTTTGCAACTTTGGTTGTTTTATCGGAGCTGGTGCTTCTCTCACCTGGTCTGGCTCTTGCTGAACCGGGATACCGCCTTTATATAAGAAACTCACTACTTCTTTATTTACTGCATTAAGCATGTTTTTAAATAAGTTGAAAGCTTCCATTTTATAAATTACCAATGGATCTTTTTGTTCGTAAACCGCATTTTGTACCGATTGCTTCAAATCGTCCATTTCGCGCAAATGCTCTTTCCAGCTATCATCGATTAAAGCTAAAACAATGGTTTTTTCAAATGACCGAACCACCTCTTTCCCTTTATTGTCGATTGCTTTCTTCAAGTCAACAGCAACCTGGATACCACGGATACCATCTGTAAACGGCACCACAATCTGTTCGATATGCTCTCCGCGCTCTTCGTAAACCTGGGTTAACACCGGTAACGATTGTTGAATAATGGCTTCCGATTTACGTGCATAAAATGCTTCTGCTTCTTCAAATAACTTCTCAGTTAACTGAGGGATATTGGTTGAAGAGAATTCTTTTTCGGTAATGACCGTATCTAAAGAGAAGTTTTTGATTACTTCCAGTTTGAAACCATCATAATTTGCTTCTTGTTTATATTCGCTTACGATATCTTCAGCAACATCGAAAACCATATTGTTCATATCCACATCCAAACGTTCGCCAAATAAAGCGTTTTTACGTTTAGCATAAATTACGGTACGTTGTGAGTTCATCACATCATCGTACTCCAATAAACGTTTACGGATACCAAAGTTATTTTCTTCTACTTTTTTCTGAGCACGCTCGATAGATTTGGTGATCATAGAGTGTTGGATCACCTCACCATCTTCGATACCCATGCGCACCATGATGCCAGAAATACGTTCTGAACCAAATAAACGCATTAAGTTATCTTCCAATGAAACGAAGAACTGTGATGAACCCGGATCGCCCTGACGACCTGCACGACCGCGTAGCTGCCTGTCTACACGACGGGATTCGTGACGCTCGGTACCTACAATAGCTAAACCGCCAGCTTCTTTAACGCCCGCGCCCAATTTAATATCCGTACCACGACCAGCCATGTTGGTTGCAATGGTTACCGTTCCTGCCTGACCAGCTTCGGCAACGATATCGGCCTCTTTCTGGTGCATTTTCGCATTTAATACATTATGTTTAATTCCGCGGAGTTTAAGCATACGGCTTAATAACTCTGAAATCTCTACAGAAGTGGTACCTACCAATACCGGACGACCAGCTTTTGGCTCCAATTGTCCTGTTTGAGGGTTAACCGCAGGGATTAACGCACCTTTAGCATCCAATTTAGGAACTGGTCTGCCAGTTTGGTCGAATTTAACAACCGGCTTGCCATCCTTCTGTTTTACATTACCTTCTTTATCTATTTCATATTCGGTTTCATAATGAGAATATGGGAAAACCAGATATTGTATCTCTTCAGCAACGGCATTATATTTTTCGCGAACGGTACGGTAAACATAATCCTGCTCATCAATCCTCGAAATATTTCTGTTGGTCGGGATTTCTACCACATCCAATTTATAGATCGACCAAAACTCACCAGCTTCTGTAGTTGCAGTACCCGTCATACCGCAAAGTTTGTGGTACATACGGAAATAGTTCTGCAAGGTTACGGTTGCATACGTTTGGGTAGCATCTTCAACCTTCACATTTTCTTTAGCCTCAATTGCCTGGTGTAAACCATCAGAGTAACGGCGACCATCCATAATACGACCTGTTTGCTCATCAACAATTTTGATTTTTCCTTCGTCGATGATGTACTCTACATCAATTTCGAATAAAGTATATGCTTTTAATAATTGGTTTACTGAGTGGATACGTTCTGCTTTTACCGAATAATCGCGCATTAAAGCATCTTTTTGAACCACTTTTTCTTCTAAAGGCAGATCAGATTTTTCTAATTCGGCAACCTCAGTACCTACATCAGGCAATACAAAGAAATGTGGATCTTCGCCCGATTGGGTAATCAGTTCGATACCTTTTTCAGTTAACTCAACCTGGTTGTTTTTCTCATCAATATAGAAATACAGTTCAGAATCTACCTTAGGCATATTCTTAGATTGATCTGCCATATAGTGGTTTTCGGTTTTCAACAACAAACCACGAACACCACTTTCACTTAAAAACTTAATTAAAGCCTTATTTTTTGGCAAACCACGGTAAGCACGCAATAAGGCTAAACCACCTTCGCCTTCTTCCGTTCCGCTGTTACCTGCGTTGATTAATTTTTTAGCCTCATTTAATGCCTGGGTTACATAAGCCTTTTGTGCATTAACTAAACGCTCAATGCGTGGTTTCAATTCATAAAACTCGTGTTCATCTCCGCGTGGAATCGGACCAGAAATAATTAAAGGGGTACGGGCATCATCAATCAAAACTGAATCGACCTCATCCACCATGGCAAAATGCAGCTTGCGCTGTACCAACTGATCTGGTGTTTGCGACATATTGTCACGCAGGTAGTCAAAACCGAACTCGTTATTGGTTCCGTAAGTAATATCTGCGGCATAAGCTTTTCTTCTTTCTTCTGAGTTTGGCTCATGTTTATCAATACAATCAACACTTAAACCATGAAATTCAAATAAAGGACCATTCCACTCACTATCACGACGGGCCAGGTAATCATTCACCGTTACAATGTGTACACCCTGTCCGGCCAATGCATTTAAATAAGCCGGCAATGTACTTACGAGGGTTTTACCCTCACCCGTAGCCATCTCAGCAATTTTACCACTGTGCAATACAATACCACCAATTAACTGTACATCGTAATGTACCATATTCCAGGCTACTTCAGTTCCTGCAGCATCCCACTTATTGGCCCATTGTGCCTTATCGCCAACAATTTTAACATTGTTTTTTCTTGCAGCATAATCTCTATCAAATTGTGTTGCAGTAACCTCTAAATAATCGTTTTCGCTTAAACGGCGTGAAGTTTCTTTAATTACAGCAAATGCCTCCGGAAGGATTTCCAAAAGCACTTTTTCCAATTCTGTATCGCGGTCTTTACCTAAGGCATCAACCTGATCGTAAATAGCCGTTTTTTCGTGAAGATCTAAACTTTCACTTTCTGCATCAGCTTTTAAAGCGGCAATTTTTCCATCAATCTCGGTTAAGAAATCAGAAATCCTGCTTTTAAATTCTATGGTTTTACCACGTAATTCATCGTTGCTTAATACAGACAGCTTACTGTAGTGCTCGTTAATTTTGACAACCAATGGTTGAATAGCCTTTATATCTCTTTCTGATTTACTTCCGAAAATCTTCGCTAAAAATCCTAACATTATATTTTAAATCGTATTTATTATTAAAAAAATGGTGTGTTACAACAACCAAGCCATTGTCTTCCTTAAGTCAGTTTGGCAGTTATTGGTATAAATGGGGGCTTAAATCTTGTAAAAAGATCTTTTGAGGAAAGGATAACTAGGGGCTGTTATTCTTTGGTTTTTTCCTGATTGTTAAATCGGCAATAATTTGATTTACGCTTACATATTTTGCAACTTTTACCGGAGCCTGCGTTCCAATTAAAGCCAGCCTGGTGTAGGATAATAAATAAGGGTTACGGTCTTCGTTAAGCTGGACCGAGCTTTTACCCGTAGCGTTTACACCTATATTGTGCTCATTACAATATTCATTTAATATCCTTAGCCCTTCAACGCGTTCGGCTTTTGCCAAATGTGTTAAGCTAAAGAATACAAGTGATATGGTAACGAAGTGTTTCATTAATAGCGGCAAAGCTAGTTTTAATCTTTTATAAAAAGAAATTACAGTTTAGCAAAAAGCGTACCTCAATCTTCCTGTCATTCAGAGCGCAGTGAAGAATCCTGCATCGAGGAATATCATAACCTTAACCAATACACTAAAATCATTGCCTACATTCGTAATGCTTCCAACACAATAGAGATCCTTCATTGCATTCAGGATGACAACTGAATGTTATTTAAACACTACTTCAGTAGCGCCATAGCCAAATTTTTCTTTCCTGGCATCCATGTACGTTTTTACATGTGGATTTTTACTGATCAGTTTATGGATTTTATCTCTTAAAGTACCATTCCCCGAACCGTGTATAAAAATGATCTTATCGAAATGATGCACCACCGCAGCATCCATCGCATTTTGGAAGTGATTGATCTGTATCTGCAACATCTCGTCTGCTTCCAGGAAATGATGATCGTCCCTTAGTTTTTCGATGTGCAGATCGATTTCTTTTTGGGGTGCCTCAACTGTTCGTTTTTCATCTGCAGTTTTAAAGAAACTTTCTTTTAATTTCTGTGGATCGATGGATACCGGAACGAGATCATCCAGACGGATGAACCAACCTTTATTCCTCAACTGAGGCAATTCCTTTTGTTCGATACTAAAATCTTTTGCCCTAAACTTCTTACGGATTACCAATGGATTGATAGGTTTCACATCAGCTTTGCTAAATACCAAAACCTGAAAGTTAAATTCCGGCCAAAGATCAAGATCAGCCAATGATGCGGAATAAACTAAAGTGGAGCCATAAGATTCGATTATCCCATGAAAAGCACCTGCATATTTTTCTTTACGCTCGGTGGTTAGGCTGACCAATAAAATATTTGACGAATGGTTCTGCAGGTGAAAATGCACCACATTACCGGCCTTATCATCTGTAGCAACGGCAACATAAATGCCATTTTCGATTTTATTAATGCTTGGAATATTTACCTGGATGGGTTTTGGCGCATCCAATTCTTCGGCAACCAAACCATGACCATGTACAGAAGTTAAATTACTTACCGAAACAGGAATTTCGAAACCATCTTCATCGGTAACGCCCAAAGTTTGCGTATCGATAATTTTAGTTACATAACCCTCACGTTTTTCATCAACAAAACGCACAAAATCTCCCAGTTTAAATTTCATTTCTATTATTTTTTAGGCACAAAGTACACAAAGATTTTTAAGCTGTTTGCGTTAAAATGTCGTGCATGAAGCTATTTACTCCTTTAGTCTTTCAGCTTTTTGGCAGGGGTTTTCGATCTAATTCGCTGGTACAATCAAGAAATGTACTATTACACATCATATCTTCGGACTCCAGACTTTCGACTTCTGACTCAATTAATGCCTTGTATCGTTTCCGTGATAAATACTCAGGTAACTTTCATATCTCGAAACCGCAATTTCACCTTCGTTTACAGCTTCAATAACAGCACAGCCAGGTTCGTTAATATGCCTGCAATTATTAAAGCGGCAATCGTGCGAAGTTTTAAAGATTTCTCTAAAAAAATGACCTAGTTCTTCTTTTTCAATGTCGATTACACCCAGTTCCCTGATACCTGGTGAATCTACAATAAAACCTCCCTGCGGCAGTTCGAACATTTCGGCAAACGTAGTGGTATGTTGACCCTTATCACTCCAGTCTGAAACTTCACCAGTTCTTAAATCCCGATCGGGCATTAAAGCATTGATCAAACTTGATTTTCCTACTCCCGAGTGACCCGATATTAAGGTAATTTTATCTGTAATCAATTCCTGAATAACCGGAATGTTAATGCCTTTTAAAGCTGAAACTTCGTAACAGGCATAGCCGATATTTTCGTAGATATCTTTAAACTCCTGAAGAATTTCTAATCCCTCTTTACTAAACAGATCCAGTTTATTAAACACCAGTACAGCTGGAACATCATAAGCTTCGGCAGTAACCAAAAAACGGTCGATAAAACCCAACGAGGTACGAGGTGAGGCCAGTGTAACCACCAGCATGGCCATATCCAGATTAGCGGCCAGTATCTGCGCCTGTTTGCTCAGGTTAATCGATTTGCGGATGATGTAGTTTTTACGCGGCAGCATTTCGTTTATCAAACCCTGATCGCTATCCTTTTCCAGATCAAATTTCACCCTGTCCCCAACCGCAATCGGGTTGGTAGTTTTAAGTCCTTTAATCCTGAATTTACCTACAATCCGGCAATCGTAGCGTTCGCCATTATCGGCCAAAACACTATACCAGCTCCCTGTAGATTTAATAACTAATCCCTGCATATTTGCGGTAAAGGTATGAATATGATTTCATTGGTAGAAGTGGCCTTGCCGGATAAAAGTTTGCGTAGACGCAAAAAGAACAAGCACTTTTAACTATATTCTTTGTTATCTACCAAATATCTTACATAAATACAACGCTTTAAAAGGCAAAAAACCTAAATTTGCGACAACAAAATCAAAAATATAATGAGTTTCAGAATAGAACACGATACCATGGGCGAGGTGCAGGTACCAGCCGACAAATACTGGGGTGCACAAACCGAACGCTCACGCAATAACTTTAAAATCGGTCCGGAAGGTTCGATGCCAAAAGAAATTATTCATGCTTTTGGATACCTGAAAAAAGCAGCAGCGCTTGCCAATACAGAACTTGGTGTATTATCTGCAGAAAAAGCTGATTTGATTGCTAAAGCTTGTGATGAAATTATTGCTGGCCAATTGGATGATCAATTTCCATTGGTAATCTGGCAAACGGGTTCGGGTACCCAAAGTAACATGAATGGCAATGAGGTGATTGCAAACCGTGCTCATGTAATAAACGGCGGCTCATTAGCTGACGATAAAAAAGTACTTCACCCTAATGATGATGTGAATAAATCACAATCATCAAACGATACTTATCCAACTGCAATGCACATTGCAGCCTATAAACTTACGGTGGAAAATACCATTCCAGGTTTAGAAAAACTAAGAAATACCTTAGCCCAAAAAGTGGAAGAATTTAGTACGATTGTAAAAACCGGCCGTACACACTTTATGGATGCGACCCCACTTACTTTAGGGCAGGAATTTTCCGGTTATGTACAACAGATTGATAACAGTATCCGGACAATTAAAAATGCATTGGTTATGGTTGCAGAACTGGCTTTGGGAGGAACTGCTGTGGGTACAGGCTTAAATACGCCAAAAGGATACGATGTTTTAGTGGCTAAAAAAATTGCAGATTTAACCGGCTTGCCTTTTGTTACGGCTCCAAACAAATTTGAAGCGCTGGCTGCACATGATGCCATGGTCGAACTTTCTGGCGCATTAAAACGTACTGCAGTTGCTTTAATGAAGATAGCGAACGATGTAAGAATGTTAAGCTCCGGCCCACGTTGTGGCATTGGCGAAATTGTGATTCCAGATAATGAACCGGGATCATCTATTATGCCAGGAAAAGTTAATCCTACTCAACCAGAGGCTTTAACCATGGTTTGTGCGCAGGTAATTGGTAACGATGTTGCGGTTTCAGTGGGTGGTATGAATGGCCACTTCGAACTTAATGTATTTAAACCTTTAATTGCAGCCAATGTATTACAATCGGCACGTTTAATTGGCGATGCATGCGTTTCTTTTACTGATAAGTGTGCTGAAGGAATCACCGCTAATTTACCTGAAATTGAAAAACACCTACAAAATTCTTTAATGTTGGTTACGGCTTTGAATCCACATGTGGGTTACGAAAATGCAGCTAAAATTGCAAAGAAAGCCCATAAAGAAAATAAAACTTTAAAAGCAGCAGCTGTAGAATTGGGATTATTAACCAGTGAGCAGTTTGACGAGTGGGTACGCCCTGAAGATATGGTTGGAAGTTTAAAATAAGCTCATTACATAACGGTCGTGATGCTGAATTATTTCATGATCTTTTCAGTACTTAAGATGCTGAAACGAGTTCAGCATGATGTTCCGATTTTACAATATGGTTAATAAAAAAACACAGGTAATATGAACTCAATACTTTCTAACCTTTTAAGCTTAATATCCATTATTTCGCCTTGTATTGTATTTGGAACCTGCTGCTATTTTTTAGTAAAAAAATCTTCAGTTGAGGCCATTTTAATGACCATTGGCTCAGGAATTGGTCTGCTCATTACCCTGTTTTACAGCTTTTTGATGCCATTACTAATTTCATCTCAAAATTTAGCTTATACAGAAGTTTCAAAATATTATGCTGTTGTAGGTATTATCAGTTTTATAGCCAGCCTTTGTTTTGCAGCGGGTCTTTTAATTCTGGTTATCAACACTGTTAAAAAACAGGCAGTAGTCCAGAATCAATTCCCTAAAGGCACCGATTATAACCATGAGTAAACCGCAATTAGGATTAAGACTTTGTTACATTTTTCTTTTTACATTATCTGTTTTACAGCTGGCATGTAGTCCGCGGCCCAACATACAGGGTAAAGGCGAAGATTTTATGCAAGGTGTTTGGAATGAAGATTCAGTCGCTTTTAGTAATAAATTAAGCAATTACACACAACATCATTTCAAGTTTACCTGCGATTCGGTTTACATGGATATGATTACCCACAGTAAAGTGAATTTATATGAAGATTCATGTTATCATAACGGTATCTGGAAAGAATATGCAAAGGGTGTTTATGTAGTAAGAGGCGATACGCTGTTTGTTGGCGCTACTTTTACACATGCCAATTACAAACAAAAAATATCTGGCTGTTACCGCATCGGCAGATATGAAAAAAATTTCCTGATCAAAAAGCGATCGGCAGATACCCTCTCCTTAGAGAGTTTAAGCGACCAGCGCGAAATTAAATTAATCCTCAAACAAAGAATTACCTGCATACCAAAAGAATTATAAAAATGATTTTAACATCAATAAAAAAGAAATTAACCACGGCGTTAGCTATCGGTTTATTAGCATATCTCCCTATTCAGGCAAATGCTTGGGGTACGATCGGCCATCGTGTGGTTGGTGAAATTGCTGATAGTTATTTAAAGGCAAAAACACGCAAGGCTATTCAAAGTATTTTAGGTTACGAAACTTTGGCCATGTCGGCCAATTGGGGCGATTTCATTAAATCAGATTCTACTTATAATTATATGTATAACTGGCATTTTGTTAATCTTCCGGCAGGATTGAACAAAGATGGCGTTTACAACTTTCTTGAAACAGAAAAATCGCCTAACCTTTACAACAAAATACCTGATCTAATTGCTGTATTAAAGAAAACAAGCAGCACCCCAGCCGAAAAGAAATTGGCTTTACGCATGTTGGTGCATCTGGCGGGCGATTTATGCCAGCCGATGCATGTTGCCCGTAAAGATGATTTGGGTGGTAATCGCATTTCGGTCTTATGGTTTAACGAGAAATCGAATATCCACCGGGTTTGGGATGAACAGCTGATTGAGTACCAACAGTTAAGCTATACCGAATATGCAAAAGCCATTAACCATGCTTCAGCTGTGCAGCTTTACAACTGGCAGAACACCAGCCTGAAAGATTGCATTTATGAATCGTACGGTATCTGTAACAAAATTTACGCAAACACGAAACCAGATGCTAAATTGAGCTACCGTTACAATTTTGACTGGGTGGATACCCTTAACGAGCAATTATTAAAAGGTGGCGTGCGTTTAGCTAAAATATTAAACGGCATTTACGGATAACATTTCTGATATTTCCAGTGCCTCAACGCTAAACAGCATTTGGGCATTTTTTTTGTAATACTGTAGCAATTCAACTACGGGATCCGTTTTATCAGTAACAAACCAAAACCAATTATAAACTGATGAAAAAATTACTATTTATCTTCACACTTTGCCTGGCATTTGCCTGTAAAAAGAAAGAAAACGTTAACATTGACGACATTACAAGGTATAACTGGCCTTTGCAATCGGCAACTGTGAATCCTGCTTTAACGGTAAACGGAAAACCGAGCAGTAATTTTATGACACTTTCTGGTCCTGATGCCTGTTTAAGCAATAATTATGCATTAAACTTTTCACCAGGCGGATCTTATGCTTTTACCTCTACAGGTTCCTTGTGCGACATGATTTCCTTTCAGAATGCAAAATGGACGAAAAACGGAAATGAAATCACATTAAATACCGGGTTTGGAAACTCAGAAACTGTAAATTTAAACGGCAATTATATCACCCAAAAATATACTTTTGATAAGGAAGGAAAACCTTATACCGTTACTTATATATTTGCAGCAAAATCTAAATAACATTGAAAATTTTAATGGTTTGTCTGGGTAACATCTGTCGTTCGCCATTGGCTGAAGGCATTATGCGCCATCTGGCAGATGAACAAAACTTAAATTGGGAAGTCGCTTCGGCAGGAACAGGCAATTGGCATATCGGCAAGGCACCTGACCATAGAAGTATTTCTGCGGCTAAGGCTTTGGGTTACGATATCAGCAAACAGCGGGCACAGCAGTTTAACCATTCGATGTTTGATTATTATGACCTGATTTTGGTAATGGACAAGAACAATCTAGCTGATATTAAAACCCTGGCCAAAACCGATAAAGAGCGAAAAAAGATTAAACTTTTTCTTGATAACGATGAAGTTACAGACCCATATTGGGATAATGCCCTGTTTAGCCCTGTTTGCAGGCAGGTTGAAGAAAGATGTAGGGAAATTATCAAACAACTTTCTTAAATTTATAGCTTAATATCCATCACTAACCAAGTCAAAAAAATGAAAAAGTACATCTCATTATGTCTATTAATTGCATCCGTTTTTTTATTGCAGAGCTATACCACAGCGAAGAAACCGGCAAAAGTTTTAGTTTTTTCCAAAACCAAAGGTTTTAGGCACAACTCTATTGAAACCGGAAAAGAAGTGATCCAAAAATTAGGTACCGAACATCATTTTGAAGTAGACACCACCGAGAATGCCGATCTGTTTACAGAAGACAACCTTAAAAAATATGCTACTGTTATTTTCTTAAACACTACAGGCGATGTATTGGACAATAAACAACAGGTTGCTTTCGAAAGATATATACAGGCCGGCGGAGGCTATGTGGGTATCCATGCGGCAACAGATACTGAATACGACTGGCCTTGGTATGGTAAATTGGCCGGCGCTTATTTTATAAGTCACCCAGCTGTTCAGGAAGCCAGATTCATCATTAAGGATAAAAAACATCCAGCTACTAAATTCCTTACCGATTCGATATGGATGAGAAAAGATGAGCTGTATAATTTTAAAAATATTAACCCGGATATTAAAGTGCTGATTACCTTAGATGAGAAATCTTATACCGGCGGTAAAAACGGCGATTTCCATCCTTTTAGCTGGTACCACAATTTTGATGGCGGAAGAGCTTTCTACACCTGTATGGGCCATACTAAAGAAGGCTGGGCTGACGATAAGTTCCAGAATCATTTATGGGGAGGCATTGAATACGCGATAGGTGGACAAAAGAAACTAGATTACAGTAAAGCACATTCAAAATTCTAAAAATTGGGTTGAGCTTGTTGAAATAATGACCAGCAAGCTCAATCTATCTGTTATGCTTAATAAACAATATTTTAAGATTTATTCTTTTTCAGGTTGACCAAATAAATATAATTCAGCATACAGAAAGAAGCTACAGCCCCGAAAGTATGCCATAAAAAATGCGTGCCGATACTCAATATATCCCACTTATCTGCAATTCGAAAAGTTAAAGCAAATATGAAAGCAATCAGGGCAAACCCTACCCATTTGCCATTTTTCCAGTCTGTTTTAATTAAGTAGCCAAACACAGGAAATAAAACCAGCGCAGCCATAAAAGCATAATTAATATTGATAAAAATCTGAAAATCGCCATTGCTAAAGAGCCTTCTTACATAAAATTGAAAAAAGGCATATACCGCTACAATTAAAACGGCAAAGTACCATTTGGTTAGTTTAGAAAGAAAGTAGACACCAGCCGAAAGGCACAAAAGCATAATTGGCATCCAATCCATCATAATAAAGATCGGCCAGCGCCTTAAGCCGTGATAAGTGGTGCCTCCAATCCCACCAATATAGAGCAGCACCAGCGCAATACTTAAAAAAGTATGTTGTTTAAAATTACTCCATAGTTTAATGGTCCAATACACCGCTATAGCCAAAAAAAAACAACTTGTTATGGTATTAAAAGGCTCTGGAAATAACTGGCTTAGATTGGTTTCGGTGTAGATTGTACCACCGTCTGGAGGGTTCTGGTTAAAAGCGCTCATGCTTAAATAACGTAAGTAGAAATTAATTGTTTCATGGATCTATGTAACGATCAAGATGTAAAAATAATTTCATGTTTACATTTCCAACAGGTTAAATATTGATTAACGCTTACCTTACCAATGGTAATTATTTGTACTTTAGTTTTATCTAAGCTATACAATTATGAAACCATTATTGATTCTTTTTTTACTTCTTTCGACAGCTATTTATGCTCAAACACCGCCTCAACCTTATGGTGCAGTACCATCAAAAAGGCAATTGGCCTGGCACGATATTGAAGTTTACGGTTTGATCCATTTTACTCCCACCACTTTCGAAAATAAAGAATGGGGCTTTGGTGATGCTGACCCTAAAATTTTTAACCCGACAAATTTTAATGCCGACCAGATTATTAAAGCCGCTAAAGCAGGTGGTTTGAAAGGGATTATATTAGTAGCCAAACACCATGATGGCTTTGCCTTATGGCCAACTAAAACTACGGAATACAATATCAGTAAAAGCCCGTTCAGAGGGGGAAAAGGAAATTTAGTTAAAGAAGTAGAACAGGCTGTACGTAAAAACGGTTTAAAGTTTGGGGTTTATTGCTCGCCATGGGACAGGAATAATGCACTATATGGTACAGACAAATACCTGGCTATTTATCAGGCACAGTTAAAAGAACTTTACAGCAATTTTGGGGAACTTTTTATGAGCTGGCACGATGGTGCTAACGGTGGCGATGGCTATTATGGTGGAGCAAAAGAAAAACGTTCTATAGACAACACCACCTATTATGATTGGAACAACACCTGGGCAATTACACGTAAAATGCAACCCATGGCGAATATTTTTAGCGACATTGGTTTAGATATCCGTTGGGTAGGCAATGAAGATGGACATGCTGCACCAACCTCTTGGGCAACCTTTACTCCGATGGCCCCGGATGGCAAAAGTGTAGCAGTGCCCGGGCAGGCAAATTACCCGCAAAGCCCTGAAGGGATTAGAAATGGTAAATTCTGGATGCCGGCAGAATGCGATGTTCCTCTGAGAAAAGGATGGTTCTATCATGCCAGCGAAAAACCCAAAACACCTGAAACGTTATTCGATCTGTATTTAAAAAGCGTGGGACGTGGCGCAGGTTTAGATTTGGGTTTAGCACCCGATACCCGTGGACAGCTTCATGATGATGATATAGCTGCACTCAAAACCTTTGGGGATATGGTTAAACATACTTTTGAGAATAACCTGGCCAAAGATGCATCTATTAAAGCGAGCAATAGCAGAGGCAACAAATATGATGTTGCTACACTTCTTGACGGTAAAAAAGGGAGTTATTGGGCTACTCAGGACGATGTCCATCAGGCAAGTTTAGAACTTGATTTGAAAACTGCTAAAACCTTTGATATCATCAGCCTGCAAGAATACATTCCTTTAGGTCAGCGCATAGAGGCTTATACGATTGAAATATTTGAAAACAATGCCTGGAAAAACGTTTACGATGGCACGAGCATAGGCGCTAAAAGGTTAATTAAACTCAATACTCCGGTTACAACTGATAAGGTGAAAATCAACTTTATTAAGTCGCCCGTATGCATTACTTTAAGCGAAATTGGGCTGTACAGAAAATCAGCTTAGTTACCATTTATACTCACTAGAACCTGCTTCGCTCCGAATATTATTAACTTCATTCGTAAGCTGTTCTATTTCATAACGGTATTTCGATGATTCTTCGAGATATTCTTTACGTAAAAGTGAAGAGATTTTGATGGCCAGATTGGTTATTTTGCCATCAAAATCTCTTCGATAGCTTTCTTTTTCTTCCAAATTGAGTTTATGCATTTCGGCAACAATCTGTTTGTTTTTCTGCCAAAGCCGTATACCGTATTGTTCAATTGTTTTTACTTTTTCTGCTTTAGATAAATCGTAAGGAATAGAATAAACCTTATTAAAATCAAATGAATTCTGCTCAAATTGGAACTGTAATTTGTAGAATTTTCTATTTTGATAGTTAGGGGCAAAAATCAAAATAATAGCAGAAAATATCAGCACAACAATGCATGTTAAACCGTATTGCCAATTGGTGGTTATTTTCCATCTCCAAAGTTTTTCATTAAAAAGTATATAACATATTACAAATCCAGAAATTAGCCCACCAATATGAGCGCTATTATCTACTTTGCCGTTTATACCATTTAAGAGCATAATAGCCGTAACCAGAATGGTACTGATCAATAAGGACTTATTGGCATTTTTCTCAAAAGCTTTACTTAGGATTAAAGCCATAAAAGCACCGAAAACACCCATAATAGCACCTGATGCGCCAGCCATAAAACCATATTTATGAAAGATGAGACTCACCAAACCACCGCATATTCCGCTAAGTAAATAGGTAATCAAAAATTTAGCCGAACCGAGTTTATGCTCAACCATTAAACCGATATATACCAAAGCATACATGTTAAAAAACAGATGAGACAAACCTAAATGAACAAATTGATGGGTAATTAACCGCCAGTATTGCCCTTCCAATACCAGTTCGCGGTTATTTGCTCCAATGTTTAAGTAGGCATTGGTAATTACCTCAGGAATAAGAGAATTTTGAGCCCTCAGTTTAAGCACAGCAGCAACAAACAGCAGCGTAAAGCCATAATAAAGTACATTTAAAATTACCAGAACTGGGGTAACTAAATATCCCTTTTGAGGAAAAAAAAGATATAAAATATTTTTAATTTTATTCTTGGCAGTTAATGGCGCTTTGTCAAAATAAGTATCATCCTGAGTAGCAATTAAAGCATGGAACGTAGCTAAACTTTCATCCCAGATATTTTGCAAATGGTACTGGACATATTCAAATTCATGGAAAAATTTTTCAAGATTTAAATCGTTTTTCCCGTAATCGTTAAACCACATCTGGATACCTACGCACTCACTCTTTACTACAGAGAAATTCCCATGGATACGGATAGATACTTCTTCACTATACGATTGAAAAGATATTGGCGTGTAAGCAATTAGCCCGCTTTCTGAGATATGGCTAAGGCTCCACCCTAAATTTTCGATGGCCTGCCGGGCAATGATCAGGTATTTATCTGCCGGAAAATCGGCCAAAGGAATATACTTTTCAATTTTAGGCGAGTAACCCCAACTGATTGACATAGCGCTTTTAGATTTTTTTCGCTACTAAGATAATATAAGGTGATAGATTTTTGCTTTCGAACGGGATAATCTTCGTAAATATTTTTCCGCTTAGCCAAACTGCTTTCTTAAATAGACGAACACCAGCCGATTTCTGGCTTTCATTTTCAAGCCAAACGCTGAATCGACCAAAATAACCCGATTTTACCTCTTTAAGGCCAGACTGCTCACAAATTGATTTCAACAGTGCCGGGTCCATGCTATCGATATTGTGTTTGTCGTAATTTTCCTTATCAAAATTCTTTTGGAACCAGCCGTTAACCGCCTTAAAATTTGGCAGTGTGATAAACAAAGTACCACCCGGTTTTACAAAAGCAATATGGCGGTTAATAATGTCGGCCGTATCATTAAAATGTTCGATTAAACCGCAGCTTAGTACAAGATCATACTGTTTTTCAGGCGTATAATTAAACAGGTCGGTTTCTATAATATGGATATCCTTCTCAGTTAAACCGTTCTTCTCCAAGAGCTCATTTACCACAGGTGGGTGAACAAAATAATCTAAAAGTGTAACATCAAGTTTGAAATATTTTTTCAGGAACACGGCATAATAACCCGGAAAACCACCCAGCTCGATGGCCGTTTTAACATGATCTTTCCGGATAACATCTCCAAGTTGGGTATGAAATAAATAGTTTGAAGGTAACTGAACCGCAAGTCCTTTTTTACTTTCCCAATAATTTACCCAAAAAGCCCTGTCGGTTAATAAATTTGCCATGTATTAAATAATTCCAATCCCAAAGAAACGGAAAAAATTGGTTAATTGGTTAAAAATTGAATGGCCTATATTGCTGGATTGTTATTTTTTTTTATTGCTAATTTAGCAAACAGGCCTATATGTTTTATGTCGGTTGCCAACAATATTAACAATCCAACAATAAAACAATCGTTTTAAGATTCCCCCTACTTCAGGTCTTTCAAAATCTCAGCTACTGCTTTTTCCAGTTGAGGATCTTTATTTGCCAGGCGGTCTTCAAAAGTATTTTTAACGAAGATATCTGGTTTAACACCTTCCTTTTCAATATTCTTGCCATCCATAGTATAACAACCCCATGATGGTAAACGGTAAGAAGAACCATCAACCAAACCTTTGGCAGAGGTAAAAATAATCCAGCGATAAGTTTCCGTACCAATAATTTTTCCCAGTTTTAGTTGTTTAAAACCTGCGGCCGTCATTTCGGCATCACTTAAAGATTGTTCGTTAATGAGGAGTACAATCGGTTTTGCGGCAGGGCCAAAATTACTTTGAGGCGCCAGCTTACCGCCACGGTATTTCCACTGGAGGTAAGGACGCTGAGAAAGGAATTTCAACACATCATCATGCACGTTTCCGCCAGTATTGTACCGTAGATCAAGAATAATGGCTTCCTTATTTTCTTCTTGTGCAACCATATCCAAAAGGAAAGTTTCCAGCTCGCCACTACCCATATTCTTCATATAAGAATAAGCTATGCGATTGTTACTCCACTTGTCTACATTTTTATGGTTCTGGCTAATCCACTCATCGTAAAGGTTTCCGCGCAAAGTGCCAGAACTTTCAGGATGTACATTTACATAAACATCTTTTCCATTGCGTTTAAATGTTAACGTCATTTCCCGATCCAATGATGGCTTACTGAAATAATAATCGCGGTCTATTTTTTCATCTACTTTAACGCCGTTCACTTCTGTTAAAATATCCCCAGCTAAAATATTTGTTCCGGTACGGGCAGCATTACTTTTAGCGGCAATACGTTCTACCTTTAAAGGGTTTTCGTTATCGAAGATGATCCCTGTTTCATTGGTAATATAATTAAGGTTTTTGCGTTCCTCTGCACCTGCACTATTAAAACCCATGTGCGAAGAATTCAGCTCGCCTAGCATATCATTCAATAAAATTCTCAAATCACTCCGGTTATTCACATAAGGCAAATAAGCGGCATAACGTGTTCTCATTTTATCCCAATCTACACCGTGGAATTTTTCATCGTAGAAATTTTCATCCAACCCCACCCAGGTTTCGTAAAACATCTGGTTAAATTCTGCATTTAGGTTTCTTGTAAATTTATAACCATGTTCTACCCGATCAAGTTTATTTCCCTCTAATGAATACTTGTTGATTGCTCCACGTGATAAAACGAAGAATTTATCACCCGATGAGATAATCGAATAATTGTCGCCATCAGCAACTTTTTCGGTTTTATTGGCTTCGAAAGGTTCGATAGTCGTACGGTAAAGTCCTGGCGCACCTCCTTCATGGTTAGATGAATAAAACACATAGGTTTTATCGCCCTTGGCAAAAACATCAGTTCCATACTGACCTCCAAAAGAAGGACCGACCAATTCTATCCGGTCTAAAATATCCTGTGTGTTAATGGTAATTACCTCCGCTGGTTTTGGAGTAGGCTTAACATCCGTTTTCTTTTTAGTTGTGTCTGCTTTTGCTTTTTTATCATTTTTAGGCGCAGTAATAGCAGGTTTAACATCTGTTGGTGCTGGCTTGGTTTCTTTAAACAGATCGTCGAATTTATCAGAACGATAAGGCTCATCGTAATTATTTAAGGCCATGCGGTAAATATGTGCATTCTGCATACCGGTTGGGTAAGAAGGTTTGGTACGTGCACTGGTAAAGAAAATATACTTTCCATCCGGCGACCATGCCGGTCCGGTTTCGGTAACGCCGGTATTGGTTAAGTTAATGGTTTTATTATTTTTAATGTGATGCACCATAATATCCTGTTCAAAATTCCGATAGACCGTGAAAAGCACATATTCATCATTTGGCGAAAAACCTGGCGTTGAGCTTTGTATGGCCCAAAACTCGTCAGTCACTATAGTTTTAGCATCGAAAGTTTTAAGATCCATGAGCTTAAGCTCGTTCCTGCCACTTAAATACACTGCCATGGTTTTGGTTTTGTTCAAGGTGATATCGCGTACGTTTGCTTTATCTTTTGTAAGCTGTTTAACAGCACCTTTTCCATCACCCGTAATGGTAAACCAGTTCTGATAACCATTAGTGGTTTGACTAAATAAAATTGTTTTATTGTCGGCCAGCCATTTACACTCCAAAGCACGTTCGCCGCTATTGGTAATTTTCCGGATAAACTTTCCATCAGCATCACTTACAAACACGTCACCTCGCGAAATAAAAGCCATCTTTTTTCCATCAGTAGAAACATCAAATGCCGAAATATTTCCGCGGACATCGTACTCCTGCTCTTTACTCAATACCTGATTCCGTGAGGTATTAATATTGATTTTCTCAGCTTTCTTCGAAGCTACGTCATAGGTATACAATTGATAGTCTTTCTCAAACACGACTGTAGTTCCATTGGCCGAAACAAAAGGTCGTTTAATGGAAGTATCAAAGCTGGTTAAACCAGTTTTTTTACCATTGATAAAAGTATAAAGGTTGTATTCATCGTTTCCTTCGTCCGATACAAAAAAGATATTGCCTTTTTGATCAATACTCGTCCAGAAATCTTTCCCAATGTAATCGGTATAACGTTTGTAACCTTTTGTTTTTGGGTTATATGATTGGATATCCGGATTATAAGCTCCTTTGTAATGTTTACGGTTGGTGAAACGATAGCTCTCCCAGGTATCATTAAAAAACAGTTCTCCCGTTGGCGATTCGGCAATATGGTGCGTGGTATTGAAATAATTATCAAATAACCGAACAGCAGTACCACCATTGACGCTTACTTTATAACTCGAAAAGGAGTTGTATCGGCCAGACGTAAAATAAATTGTTTTCGAATCCCAGCTCCAGTTATCTACTTCATCACTGGCATCGTTAAAAGTTAACTGTTTAATATCACCTCCTGTTAAAGGCATTACATAAATATCATAATTGCCAAACTGATTGGAAGAAAAGGCAAGCCACTTACCGTCGGGAGATATTTTCGGGTTAATTTCTTCTCCCTGCATAGCTGTAATACGCGATGCTACACCTCCTTTTACCGGAACTTTCCAAATGTCTCCGTCGTAACTGAATACTATTGCTTGCGCATCGGGCGTTAAAGCAGGGTACGCCGCAAAGTAGGTCTGACCTTGGACAAATGAATAAATAGGCAGTAAAAATGCGAGTGTCGCAAGCGATTTTAGCAGGGATTTGATCATGATTTATTTGTTTGGCTTAGGATGCCTGAAGTCGTCATGTTTAAATAATCATTAAGTTCAAATATGATTACCTAAACATCAAAGGCTCCATCCTACAATTAAAAGCAATAAAAATATTAGGATGAAATTACGCAACAGATTTTATATTCGTAAACAATAAAATGTATTTTTGATTGATTTGAAAGTAGTACACCTAAATACCTACGATGGAAATGGCGGAGCAGGACGAGCCTGTTTGCGTTTAAGTGATGCCCTAAAGGCAAGTGGAATCGATTCGAAAGTATTGGTTTACTATAAATTTGGCCAAAACCCAAACATTGATACCTTTAGCAAATCGCCCCTGCAGAAAGCAAAAGCCGTTTACAATATCTTATCCGAAAGGTATTATGCAAAATGGCTGAGCAAATCAGTAAAAACGCCATTTAGTTTGCAATGGTTTGGCCGTTCGGTCATTAACCATCCCGACGTTAAAAATGCTGATATTATCCATTTGCATTGGGTAAACCACGGTTTTCTTAATCCTAAATTTTTAGCCCAGCTTGATGAACTGGAAAAACCGATTGTGTGGACTTTTCATGATAGCAATGCTTTTACCGGCGGATGCCATGTGCGTTATGGCTGCGAAAACTTTCATCACCAATGTGGCAATTGCCCGATTTTAAAAATCAGCGGGAAGAACGATATCTCGCATAAAACCTGGTTACGCAAACAAAAAGCCTATACTGAATTAAATTTTCATATTGTGGCGCCGAGTAAATGGATGGCGGCATCAGTAAAGTTCAGCAGTTTATTGGGCACCAGGAAAGCTACTGTAATTCCAAACACTATTGAAACAAAAACTTTCAAACCTTATGTTAAATCAGAGGCCAAGAAAATCCTAAAGATCAATCCGCATAAATTTGTTTTGATGAGCGGTTTTATGCCTTCAAAAAACGACAAACATAAAGGAACCCCCTATTTGATCGAAGCTTTAGAAATTCTTTCGCGCAGGGCAGGTATACAAAAAGATAATATTGAACTGGTTATTTTCGGGAATAAGGAAAATGCCGAAATGCCAGAATTCCCTTTCAAAACCACATTTTTGGGTACCATTAATAAAGATGACCATTTAGCGAAATGTTATTCTGCAGCTGATGCTTTTATTACACCTTCTCTTGAAGATAATCTACCCAATACCGTAATGGAAAGCCTGGCCTGCGCTACCCCTGTTGTTGCCTTTACCACAGGAGGGATTCCGGATATGGTAAAACACATGCATAATGGTTACCTGGCTGAGTATCAAAATGCCGAAGATCTGGCAAACGGCATCGAGTGGTTGTACCACCGCCCAAATAAAGAAGATATCCAAAAAGCAGCCAGGTTGAGTATTTTAACCGATTTCTCTGAAGAAGTTATTGCCACAGAACACATCCATCTTTACGAAACACTGATTGATTTACAGCCAAAATAACTCAATATCTTAATAATTTACAGTTCTATTTAAAATTCGGTTGGCAAAATTTTATTTTCTTTTATACAAATAAAATTTTGGTCAATCTTTATTAAATTTATAGCGACTGAAACTGTTTAATGGAAAGCATCGCAAATTATTCTGAAAGTATTAAGGCATTAAAATCGGCTATTTTATCGAGCCGGTATAAAGCCGCTACTTTAGTAAATAAAGAACTTTTGCTGCTCTATTTTACAGTGGGCAAATTCATTTCGGAAAAGGTAGAAAAAGAGAAATGGGGCGCCAAAGTGATAGATAATCTTTCTAATGATTTACAGTTAGAGTTACCAGGCTTAAGAGGATTTTCAGGCACAAATATTAAACGGATGAGGTTCTTTTTCGAATCATGGAGAGAACAAATCTTAATTAGTCCGTCACTGACGGACCAATTACAAATAATTGATATTGAGTACATTGAATTTAGACCGTTAGTGACGGACCAATTGGAAAAGACATTTTTCAACATCAGTTTTACCCACCACATTGAAATTCTACAGAATTCACAATCGGTTGAAGAAAAGATATATTATATCCAAAAGGCAGCTATCGAATTTTGGAGTGTTGGTACCTTAAAGCACCAACTCAAAAATAAATCATTCAGTAACTCCGGCAGTTTACCGAATAACTTTTTAAAAACGATTTCTAACGAAGAGATAAGGAACAAAGCGCTACAATCTTTCAAAGATGAATACCTGTTGGATTTTATTAATATAGAAGATACTGACGAGCAAGATGAACGGGTTTTAGAAAGTGGAATAGTACAGAATATTAAAAAGTTTTTAATGTCGCTAGGAACCGATTTTGCCTTTATTAGCAATCAATATAGGTTAATTCTTGAAGATGAAGAATATTTCTTAGACCTTTTGTTTTTTAACCGCCGTTTACAATGTTTGGTTGTTTTCGAACTAAAAACCGGAAAATTCAAACCTGAGTATTTGGGCAAAATGAATTTCTATTTATCTGCTCTTGATGAATATGTTAAACAGCCACACGAGCAGCCATCAATCGGCATCATTCTTTGCAAAGAAAAGAAAAACAAAATTGTAGAATTTTCATTCCGCGATTTTAACAAAGCAATGGGTGTTTCTACCTACAAAACCAGTGCAACATTACCTAAAGCATTTAAAGGTTTAATCCCAGATGCTGAAACCTTAAAAAAACTAATGGATTAACCCATGTCCAAATTAACAATCATCACCATTGTATATAATAACGTTCGCGATATCGAACGTACCATTCAATCTATCCTTAAACAGACCTATAAAAAAATCGAATATATTGTAATAGACGGCGCATCAACTGATGGTACGCTGCAGGTTGTTGAGCGTTACAAAGATCAGATTTCGAAAATCGTATCAGAACCCGACAAAGGCATTTATGATGCTATGAACAAAGGTTTAGCCCTGGCAACAGGCGATTATGTTTTGTTTATGAATTCTGGCGATGAGATTTATGACGAGCAAACAGTAGAAGATGTTTTTGCCTCTGCTCCCGGTGCCGATATTTACTACGGGGAAACGGAAATGTACAATGATAAATGGGAAAATCTTGGCCGCAGAAGGCATGAAGCACCCGAGGAATTTGATTGGACCAGCTTTAAATACGGCATGAACATTAGCCACCAGGCCATTTACATCCGCCGCAGCATTATTACTCCTTACGATTTAACCTATAAATATAGCTCAGATATCGACTGGATTATCAAAGCAGCAAAAAAGGCATCTAATATCGTTAATGTTCACCGGTACGTAGCTAAATACCTGGTTGGTGGCATGAGCAAGAAAAAACACCGCGAGAGCTTAAAAGAGCGGTTTAAAATCTTCAACAAATATTATGGCCTAGTACCGAATATCTTTAATCATATTATCATTGCAGGTAATTTAGCCTTATATTTTGTTAAACACCGTAGGACAAATGATTAGCTTATGAATGAAGAAATTAACGAGCTACTCTCTATCTATGAACAGGAAAAAAAATTAATCGAGTCTATAATTGAAGAAGACCGGATTGACAATGATTATAAAGCAATTCGTATAAATTCTAAAAATCTAAATAGGATACAACGCCAGATTGCATTGATTAAATCATTAATTGATCCATATATACAAGAAAAAGAACAATTAAAAAGAACAATCGATTTTTTCGTTAAAAAAAGTGAGCTGGAAGAATCTAATGAGTACAGAACTCACATGCTTGCTCAGATTGACCAGAAATTAGACCAACTAAATAGTTATAAACCGGGTTATTTTAACGATGGACAAGAGTTTGATGATGCTATATTTGATTTGGTAGAACAGAAGATTGAAGGATTTATTTTCAACTTGAAAAAAGAAAATAAATTGGCCCTATTGTTTAAACGCAAGGATAAAGAAATTTTGTTATCAGTTACCAATATTAAAAAGCTTAAAAAACAGCACATCTTAGATAAAAACTCCAGGACTATACTTAAATCAATCGGTTTTAAAGAAGAAAAGCACCTTGATTCACTAGTTTTTACTTATAGTTTGGATAATTTTAAAAATGCTATTTTTATCAAAACTATTGTTAGCAGAGTAGTTTTTGATGCATTCTATTTTCAAGAACTCGACAAGGAAACAACAATTGAGATTTTCTAGTAATCTCAAATTTCTGAAACAATAATTTTCCTCAACTGTCTTTAATACATCACCTATTAAAAATATTAAAGATTATGGGACAATTAAGTAACCGCACTATTGCTGTACTTTCAGAAAGCGGATTTGAAGAAGTAGAATTAACCGAACCAGTTAAAAGGTTAAAAGAAGAAGGAGCTACCGTTCACATTATCTCCTCAAAAAGTGGAAAAATAAAAGCCTGGGATCAAGACCACTGGTCGATAGAAGTTGATGTAGATAAAACCATTGCAGAAGCAAATGCTGATGATTACAACGGATTACTTTTACCAGGTGGCGTAATCAATCCAGATCAATTACGTGTTAACAAAGACGCCCTGGCTTTTGTAAAAACATTCTTTGCCGATGGTAAACCAGTTGCCGCCATTTGCCATGGTCCACAAACTTTGATTAATACAGATGTAGTGCAGGGCAGAAAATTAACTTCAGTAAAAAATATTTCGCAGGACCTTATCAATGCCGGCGCGATATGGTCAGACGAAGAAGTAGTGGTTGATCAAGGTTTGGTAACGAGCCGTACACCAAAGGATTTACCTGCTTTTAACGATAAAATTGTAGAGGAATTTGCCGAAGGTGTTCACGAAGGGCAGCATGCCTAAAAACTTTGGACGCTCTTTCTAGATTCACTCAAAAACGGTTGGCAATTTGCCAGCCGTTTTTCTTTTTTAGGGCTATTTTTTGTGTCATCAGATGTTACCATCTGACGGATAAATTTATTTTGATTTTTTCAGTGTCTGATAGTAACATCCAACACCACTTATAGCTTTACCTGCCTGATGATATTTTTTATATTCAGTTCAATAATATCCGTCATGGTTTTACAGCGCAAATAATTCTTATCCTTAAAATAATCGCTCATGCCCTGTTTTAGCAAAGCAATGTTTTCCGGTGTGGTGAGTTCTTCTTTGTTCGAAACATCGCGGAGATCAGTTAATCGATGACGCTCACTCCTTACCCGGTGCACAATAGACGAGCGTTCTTCCTGTTGGTACTGTAATACGGTTTTCTCTGTCAATTGCTCCATGCTCATTTTTACATAAGGCAAATTTTCTTTAAAAAACTGTGGAAGGTAAACCTTTAAATTTCCTTCATAAAACTGTTGATCAAAATCTATTGCCCTGATGCGGAACTGGATATCATCAAAATCGGGGGTAATCTGTACCACGAAGTTATAAGCACGCATATCGCCTAAAAGCATAATTAAACAGCGTTCGTTAAACTTAACAAACTCTTTTGCAATACGGGTAGGATTAAACTCAGGCGTATACAATTGTCCTTTGGTAAAAACATCTCCTGGAATTCCTGCGATGTGCTCTTCTACCAAAGTATCACCATCAACCAGGTAATTTACCTGATTTGGCGAAAGGATTTCTTCCATTTCCAGGCCATAAATGCGCGAAGCATCAGCTTTTTTAATATAGAAATAATCGTACACATCATTTAAACGGTTTACGATACGGATGCGGAAGGGATGTGTATTTCCAAAGGTGCAATATTCAATTTTATCGATGTATTTATGCTCTACAATCCGTAGGTTACCCGATGCTTTTAAGTTGGCATAAATTTCTTTTAAGCCATCATGCAATCTTTCAATTAAATCCTGCGCATAAATTGGCCCTTCCCAAAGCGAATCTTTACCAAATTTATCCATTAAAGGAAAAGCTTCGTTAAATTGCATCAGGTCTTTATAACCGATGGGCAATTTGGCTTCGCGTTGGTAAGTGCGCAAATATTTCTGCAAAGCAGGTGTAACCGGAAAAATCGGCTTCTTTTTTGAAATTTTTACATCGTTGTTTTCCATGTATTTGCAATGTACTATTTTAAAAAATTAACCGCAAAGGACACCAAGTTTTACGCAAAGTATGCAAAGTTCTATATCGTAATGTGCCCTTTGCGCCAATTTCTTAGTGCACTTTGGGGTTAAGACCTAGGATAGCTAAATGGCAAAGCACTTAAATACCTGCTGATTTTCCTATAAGGATAATTACCAGCCCCGTGATCGGCGAACTGTACAATAATGGTATTCGTTTTTGGATCAATATACAGTCTTTGCCCCAGCATACCCTCAGCAGTATAATCTCCCTTATCCCCTTCCTGCGGAATCCACCAAAGGTAATGATGAGCTGATTTTTGCCAGCCTTTTGCCGATGCTGGTTTTTCAGCACCAATATTTATAGATTGATTTACCCAATCTTCCGGCACAACCTGCTTCCCATGATATTTGCCCTTAGTTAAATACAAACGCCCGATTTTAGCAAAATCAATAGCGGTTACCTGGAAACGGCTGGCAGTATTGGTTAAACCGTCTACCTGATCTAATCCCCAGGTGGCGTTATATTGCGTACCGATCTGCTTCCACACATTGGCTTCAAAATACTGCGCAACCGATTTACCCGTTGCCTTCTTTAAAACCCAGCCCAATAAAATCGGATCGATACTTTTATACAACCAAACCTTACCTGGCTTATTTACCAGTTTAACTTTCATCAACTGCGCCTTCATATTATCAGTATAATAATATTTGGCTTCGTCCGAGAAAAATGCCTTTACAATCCCACCTAAAGCATCCTGAAATTCAAGCCCTGATTTCATATCCAGGAGGTCTTTTAAAGTAATTTGGGCAAAGGCAGGGTTGGATTTTAATTCAGGAATGTATTTTGTTACTTTATCATCTAAGCTTTTAATACTGTGATCTGCCAATGCCTGACCGATAGCAATAGAAATCATACTCTTAGCTCCCGAAAATATACTCGTTAAGGTACTATCGCTATAACCCTTATCATATCGCTCATATAAAACACTATCATTCCTGATGACGATAAAAACATTGACCTGTCCATTTTTTAAATAGTCTTTTAACGGAATAGAATGGTTATTTCCATCTAATACATGAAGCGTATCCAGATCGTTGCGTTGTCTTGGAGGTCTGATAAAATGAAAAGCCGAATCACTTTTACGCGAAACTTCCTGTGGAAAAATTTTATAAGTTTCGGCGCCGGGTGTTCTATACCTTAACACCCTTCTGAGGTATGGTTTCCAGAGCAGGAGCGCAAAAAGCAATAAAAAGAAGGAATATATCAGGGTTAATAATGTCTTTTTAAATGTTTTCATTTGTAGTTTAAAAATGATATCTAAATAAATTAATTAGATGTTAAAATTGTTTATTATTTTGTATTTGATTAAAAATCCTCAGTCAATTATTTTTTCACTTTCAGACCATAATTAAAGCTATGAGCTATCTAAAATATAATTGTGATGAAAATTCCCTTTTAATTCATAAAGGTGCTACTCAATTCAAAAAAAGCGAAGTCAAAACAGACCAAGAAACCTATATTATACCTAAAGAATATAAATCAGCTAAAATAAATGATTTTCTATCTAAGCACGAATTAATTGGATTTAATGGGGAACTTAAATTTAAAAAGTTATTAGATGATAACAACATACCTTATTTATACATTGGTCAGGGGGCATATGGCATAGAAAAATCAAAAACGTTATTAGATCACTCCGAATCCAAACGCCCAGATTTTTTATTGAACATTAAAGACCTTGGTACGATTCTCTTTGATGTTAAATGTAGAGCTAAAATGAACTGTGCCAATAACAAAGAAGCTTTTTTTGCTTTGTTTATTTCTGAAATTAACGCCTTGCTCGAATTACAAAAATCTGTGCAAATGCAGGTTTGGATCGCATTTATAGAAAGAGATGAAAATGAAGATCTTAAAGATTGCTTCCATTTTATATCAATATCTAACCTTTATAAATTTCTCGAAGAGATTCAAAAAGACAATTCTTTCCAACAAATAAAAGTTTTGAGAATCCCCAATCAATTTTTGAAAAAAATAGGCAAAAAAATATCTTTTAGCGTCGGCCACGTTGATTTTTCTCCGAAGATAATCCAAAAATCTATCCAAATACATTTAGAACTGATGGAAAATTTAAAAAATCAAATCATAATGTTTATACGAAACAATAAATGCTACAAGTCTAATATTGGACGTGAAATTATCAAAAACACTATGAAAACCTACTACAGTAAAGAGGTAGACGCATGTACTAATACCCTTATTAATGACAAGGTTATTTTACATTCAAAATATAAGCATTTAAGCCTGTTTTAACATTTCATTTTTGCTAAATATAAGTTCCGTTTTGGGCTTGTATTTCCATCTTTTATGACTCCACAACCAATAGGCGGGTTCTTCGTTAATCATCTGCTCCAGAAAGCGGGTATGCAATTCAGTGATTTCAAATTCAGCCGTGTCTGCCGGGTTTAAACACAATGGAATACAATCTACACTGTAAAAACCACGTTTAAGCACATTTATTTTGAAATAGAATATCGGTTGACCAGTACGTTTCGCAATTTTCTCAATCCCCAATTGTACCGAACTGGGCTGGTGCATAAAAGTAGTCCAGTAATGTGATTCATCTTTCGAAGGTGCCTGATCATTACCAAAACTGAAGATACTCGGTGTACCTTTACTGGCCTGCAATGCCCGCATGGTCTGCCGCATGGCAATAAGTTTATTCCCGAACCTGCTCCTCACTTTTTTAAACCAGTTATCGAATACGGGGTTGGTTAAAGGTTTGTAAATAGGATAATGATCAGCCTGAAAATTGAGTCCGATACCCAGCGTGCCCCACTCCCAGTTACCGTAATGTGCCGAACAGATCAATACGCTTTCGCCACGATCTAAGTAGGCCTGAACATGGGCCTTATTTTTAAAAATGAAACGCTTTTCTATTTCTTCCATTGAGATACTGTTCATTTTTACAACCTCAAATATCAGCGAAGCCAGGTAGCGGTAAAAACGTTTTTCAATAAGAACAATTTCACTTAATGGTTGATCAGGAAGGGCATTTAACAGATTTTCCCTCACCACTTTCCGACGGTAGCCGAAAACAAAATAAAGCACTAGATAAGCCCCATCGGCCAGCATGTATAAAACTGATATTGGAAACAGAGATAATACGCCTAAAAAAAATATTCCCAAATGGGAAATCCCCTTTTTAATCATACCAGAATTAGTTGAATTGCTAAATTAAAAAGCAACGCAAAGAATTATGCCACAAAAATGTTAGATTTTAAGTTAGGGATACAGAAAGTAATTTAAACCATGGCGTCCATCGCATTCTGATTCCTTGCCACCACTTTCTGAATTTTCTGCTCAGGTTTATATTTCCACCTCCGGTGACTCCACAACCAATAAGCCGGCGCTTCTTTGATCATGTCTTCCAAAAAGTGAGTATGCATTTCAGTGATTTCAAATTCGACAGTTTCAGCGGGATTTAAACAAATCGGCACACAGTCTACTTCATAATAGCCCCTTTTTAAATGATTGATTTTTAGGTAAAAAACAGGACGATTGGTTTTTTTTGCAATTTTTTCTACACCCAATTGTATCGATGATTCCTGGTTTAAAAACATAGTCCAGTAGTTCGATTCGTCCTTAGAAGGCGCCTGATCACTTCCAAAAGTAAACATGGTCGCCTCATTTTTACTCGCCTGTATCGCCCTTAAAGTTTGGCGCATAGCCACCATGTGGTTACCGAATTTACCTCTCATGTTCAGGAACCAATTATCAAAGGCATCGCTGCTCAAAGGTTTATAAATGGGGTAATGCTCGCCAGAGAAATTTAAACCAATCGCCATACAAACCCATTCGTAATTGCCATAATGCGATGAGCAAAAGATTACGCTTTCGTTATTTTTAAGGTAAGCTTCAACCAGATCGACATTTTTGAATTTTACCCTTTTACTAAGCTCTTTTTTGGAGATGCTTTTCATTTTAATCACTTCGATAAAAAGTGAAGCCAAAAATTTATAGAACCGTTTTTCTATCGCACAAATTTCAGTAGTGGTTTTCTCTGGAAAAGCATTAAGCAAGTTTTCTTTAACCACTTTTCTACGGTAGCCAAAAACATAAAAAATTAATACATAGAAAGCATCTGCCAATCTATATAAAATGAATAGCGGCAAAAGAGAGAGCATATTTAATAAAAATATACCCACCTTGGATAATCTTTTATTAATCATGATTGAGACGATTTGTTTGTTTGGTAAAATGCAAAATTAAAGTCTGCACCAAAACGAATTGCCATCAAATTGTTAATTTTTTATTCCTATAAGTTTTATGAAAAACTACTGACAAAAAAGCATTAAGCTGATTAATAATAACACTAAGGAATAATCACTTACCTCAAACTACTTCCGAGTTTATGTATTTCATTTACCCACTTTATTCTCTGTTTTTGTGTAGATTTTTTAATGATTCCTACGTAGGTGATTTTAACCGGACTTATCCCACAAAACTGAAGTATACTTTTCTTTAACTGGTTAACGCTTGGCCGACCAAAAAACAGGCGGTAATACCATGCGGGCTGGTCTAAAGTAGTAATGATCCGGGCTGTTTTCTCACTAAAAAGTTTATCCCACCAAACACTGTTTTCGCGGTACCTAAAGGCGATGCCGGGTAGAAACAAGCGGTCGATAAATCCTTTCATCAAGGCGGGCATGCCGCCCCACCAAACAGGATGAACCCAGACCAAATGATCAGCAGCTTTTATTTTTTCTAAACTCGCTAATAAATCAGGCTCCAATTCCATGCGCTGCTGGTAACCGAAAGCAAGGTTAGGATTAAAAATTAAATCGCCAATGTGGATTAATGAAACCGTGGCACCCGCTTCCACCGCCCCTTTATAATAAGCTTCTGCCAGGGCAAAATTGATGCTTTTTTTATCCGGATGCCCGTTTAGGATTAAAATATTTTTCATGTTGCTATTATTTACAACACAAAATTAACCCCGATCTTTTGCTCAACAGGCAGACAAATGTCCTTAAATAATTTCTTTGCGGAGCCGGCTTAAGTGCCTCGGGGTAATGGCCAGAAACGACGCCAGATATTTTACAGGTATTTTTTTAATATAGTCGGGATAATTTTTGAGAAGCTCCAGATAGCGCTGTTTAGCCGCATCTTTCTGGTACATAAAAATCCGCTTTTCTAAATGCAGGTATTGCTGCTCAGCTATAGTTTTTAGCAACTTTAATCCATTTATACTGGATGCAGCTAAATCATCAATCACTTCTTTTTTGATAATCAGCAAATCTACAACATTCATTGCCTGGATATTCTCTACGGTTGGGTTTCCGGTAATCAGAGAGGAATAAGCCGTCATAAACTGACTGGGAAAAGTAAGGCAATAAGTATATTCTTCTGCACTGGCCGAAGTATAATAAGAACGCAGAATACCCGATTTTATGAAAGCTATTTCCTTACATATCTTACCCTCCGTGGTGAAGAATTCTCCTTTTTTTAATGCCCTTGGTGTAGCATTAGCTGTAAAAACATCAATTTCTGCCGGAGAAAGAATATTAAAGGATTGAAGGTAAGTTTGCATGATAAAAATTTTGCACGGGCAAGATAAGCAAAACTTAAGGAACCTATTGCCACATCCTTAACGAACCTAAACCTTATTGGAGCGGTATCACCCGATTCTTCATCGGGTATTTAGCGGAAAGAAGGACTGACAATAAAAAATGTAATGTAACTGCTTTCCTCATCATTTTTATCACTAACTAAACACAAACTAATCCTGGGAGAACTGTTATTATTTCATCATTATTACTTAAGAGTTGACACCTTTCGGGGCCTGTTTAAAATTAAAGTCGTCAACTCTGATCAAACCTTTTAAACACAAAAAGCCCCGATTTACATCGGGGCTTTATTAATCTGTATTTTTAAGCCCCTTTTAGGGGATTTATTGGTCTAAGCGAATTGCTTTCCTTTAACTTTACGTTCTTGCTCAGTTAAGAAAATTTTACGTAAACGCATGCTTTGCGGTGTAACCTCGATATACTCATCAGCCTGGATATATTCCATCGCTTCTTCTAAAGAGAATTTAATTGCCGGAGCAATACGGGTGTTATCATCAGTACCAGAAGCACGCATGTTGGTTAATGCTTTACCTTTTACCACGTTTACTACTAAATCGTTATCACGAATGTGCTCACCCATAATCTGACCTTCGTAAACATCAGTTCCCGGATCGATGAAGAAACGGCCTCTATCTTGTAACTTATCGATTGAATAAGCTGTAGTTTGACCCTTTTCCATTGAAACTAATACACCATTTAAACGACCAGGGATTGTACCCTTCCAAGGCTCGTAAGCTTTGAAACGGTGAGCCATAATTGCCTCACCTGCTGTAGCAGTTAAAACGTTATTACGTAAACCAATGATACCACGCGCAGGGATTTCGAACTCCAAGTGTTGTAAATCGCCTTTTGGCTCCATAATTAATAACTCGCCTTTACGCTGAGTTACCAATTCGATTACTTTACCAGAAACTTCTCCCGGAACATCAACAATTAAAGTTTCAATCGGCTCATGTTTTTTACCATCAATTTCTTTAATGATAACCTGAGGCTGACCTACCTGAATCTCATAACCTTCACGACGCATCGTTTCAATTAATACCGATAAATGGAGAATACCACGGCCATAAACCAACCAAGCATCAGGAGAAGCTGTTTCAACAACTTTTAAAGCTAAGTTTTTCTCCATCTCTTTGTACAAGCGTTCTTTAATACGTTGAGAAGTTACTAATTTACCTTCTTTACCAAAAAACGGAGAGTTGTTGATGGTGAACAACATATTCATTGTTGGCTCATCAATGCTGATTACAGGTAATTGTTCTGGTGCTTCAAAATCAGCGATAGTATCACCAATATCAAAACCATCAATACCTACAACTGCACAAATATCACCAGAGCTTACTTCAGTAGCTTTAACCTTACCTAAACCTTCGAAAGTATAAAGTTCTTTTACTCTTGATTTAACAATTTTGCCATCGCGTTTAATTAAAGTAACCGGTTGGTTTTCTTTAATGGTACCGCGGTGTACACGACCGATTGCGATACGACCTACGAAAGAGGAATAATCTAACGAAGTGATCTGCATCTGTAAAGTACCGTCGTTAATTGGTGCAGGTGGAATGTTAGCCACAACCGCATCTAATAAAGCGAAAATATCAGTAGTTGGTACTTTCCAGTCTGTACTCATCCACCCTTGTTTAGATGAACCGTAAATAACAGGAAAATCCAATTGTTCTTCAGTTGCTTCAAGGTTAAAGAACAATTCGAAAATCTGCTCGTAAACCTCTTCCGGGCGACAGTTTTCTTTATCCACTTTGTTTACAACCACAATCGGTTTTAAACCAAGGGCTAAAGCTTTTTGTGTTACGAAACGTGTTTGAGGCATTGCACCTTCAAAAGCATCGCAAAGTAAAAGTACACCATCGGCCATTTTCAAAACACGCTCTACCTCACCGCCAAAATCCGCGTGACCAGGTGTATCGATAATGTTAATTTTTACATCTTTGTATTGAACTGATACGTTTTTAGACACGATTGTGATACCACGCTCACGCTCTAAATCGTTGTTATCCAATATCAACTCTCCTGTTTGTTCGTTGTCACGAAAAATAGAACAAGAGTGTAAAATCTTATCAACCAAAGTGGTTTTACCGTGGTCAACGTGTGCTATAATAGCTATATTTCTAATCTTTTGCATAAAATGCGCCTCAAATTTGGCGCAAAGATAGTGTTTAAAAATGGATTTTCTACTATATCGCGCACTATTTAATACGATGATAATGTTGCAATTATCTCACTTTTAAATAGAAAGACAGAGCAATTCTTTTTTCTATCCATTACAGGTTCAAACAAAATGTTTTAAAAAACATAATCTTTAAATTAGCCGCAGTAAATTAAAACACCTGCCAATTTATAATTACAGATGAAAATTGAAACGCATACCATAAACAACATCAATATTGCAGAAATCATTTCGGAAGAAATTATTATTAATGACGCAGCAGATGGCTTAGACCTATTGGGGAACCTATATTACCAGGGTTTTGATAAAATCATCATTTATAAACAAAATATCACAGCCGATTTCTTCAACCTGAAAAATGGAATAGCAGGAGAAATTCTTCAAAAATTTTCAAATTACCGGGTAAGTCTTGCCATTATTGGCGATTTTAGCTCATATCAAAGCAAAAGTATCAAAGATTTTATTTACGAAAGTAATAAGGGCAAACATATTAATTTTCTAGGTCCGACAGCTGAAGCCTTGACAAAGCTAGCTGTATGAAGTTTATTATGGGCTTAACCAATCCTCGTAAGAAATTACACCTAACTCTGGCCTCGCTTCTCCTTCCAAAATGGCAATAAACTCTAGTGCATGCCCATCAGGATCATTAAAATAAATAGCCACTGCAGGCATCCAGGCAAAAACCATGGGATCATGATTTTCACTTTTAAGAAAATTATAAGGCTGAAGATTTTTAGATTCGAGGAATTGAACTGATTTGTTCAGCACATCATCAACCTCACAACGGAATGCAAAATGCCTGATATCAATTTCATCTTTTGGTTTCTCCCAAATCCCCAACATGGCTTCCTGGGGCTTTCCGATCCAGAAAAAGGCAATTTTGCGTTCTTCTTCATAATGGCATTGGGTTAAACCTAAAACATTGCGGTAAAAATTGATTGATCTTTCTAAATCCTCTACATAAATGTGCGTTTCAAATAATCCTTTTATCATGCTGTCAAGGTAGGGATAACTTATAGCCGTGAAAAATCATGTTTTTCGATATCACTATCAATAAAATCGATAGGTAAATTATTCTGTAGATTGGGTTACCAGGAATGCTACTCTTGTATTAATTGTAGAAAGGAGATTGGAATGAACAAAAGGATTTTAAAATATACAGGTAGATTTTTAATTGTTTTTATCGCATTGATTGGGATTTACTTATTCACTGCATTTTGCTGCTCGCGTATGACCATAAATGCCAATCCAACAAATGCTAAAGAAGTTGCCATATATATTATGACCAATGGCGTGCACACTGATATTGTGGTTCCGGCTGTTAGCGCCGAAATGAACTGGACAAAAGAAATCAGTTATCAGAATACTTTAGAAGCCGATAGCAGTTATCGATACCTGGCCATGGGCTGGGGTGATAAAAAATTCTACCTGGAAACACCCGAATTTTCAGATCTTAAACTAAGCAATGGCCTACGGGCAATATCCGGACTAAGCACATCGGCCATGCACACCACCTATTACAAAAACATACGGGAAGATGCCAGCTGCAAAAAAATTATGATTAGCCATGCCCAATACAAACAACTTATTGGCTATATCTTAAATAGTTTCAAAAAAGATGCAGCAGGCCATTTGATCAATGTGAAATCAAACATCCATTATGATATTGGCGATGCGTTTTATGAAGCCAAAGGAAGTTATAGCATATTTAAAACCTGCAATACCTGGGCCAATACGGCTCTTAAATCGTGTGATCAAAGAAGCTGCTTATGGACAATATTTGATACGGGTATTTTTTTGAAGTATAAATAGCCATGCGAACGATCGTCATTCCCAACTCGATTGGGAATCTTAAAGCGCTTGTATTACGATTCCCGCATGCGCGGGAATGACGACCATACTAATCAATTCTATCACTAAACCTCAAATGCCCAATCTAAAAAGGCTGGCATTACACTTTCCCATGTTGGAACATCGTGTTTACCACCAACTCTTTCATAATAAAAAATATTATCAGGCCGTTTGTAGCCTTTATTCAGGAGTATTTTAACAACGTCAATGGTATCGTCTATAGAATCGATAATCATATTTTTATTCCGGTCTGCCTTTTCGTCTTCTGTACCGGTCATCAACCAGAATTTCATATCCGGCTTAGTAAAAGTATTCTCCAATTGCTGATGTATAATACGGTCGGCATCGGTATACCCTTCATTCAAATCTTTTTTTCTCCACCAAAATGCTCCTGAAAAAACACCAATAACATCGAAAGCAGAAGAATTATTCCAGGCAATATCAAAAGCAGATAAACCGCCAAGAGAAAATCCTGCAAAACCCACTTTACCGGTAATCGGCATCGCAATTTTCTTTTTAACAAAAGGCAGAAGTTCTTTAATCACAAAATCGGTATAAAGGTTAGCTTTTGCACCGCGACCTTTAAAATCAGGCATAACTGCAATACCATATTCCATTAAACGATCTTCTGATGCTTTAATGGCCACAACAATTAACCTATGGTTTCTTTTGGAATGATGGGCATCTTCCAAAATCGTGCTAAAATCCATTTTAGCCACATCTTGCCCATCATTTAATAAAAGAAGCTCTATTTTCTCATTCCCTAAAATACCTTCAGGTGTATAAATATCTATTTCTACCTCACGCTTTAAATAAGCTGAGGGTATTTTAAAGCTACTGGTATTAACTTTTACCGATAAAATTGTGGTGTACTTCATAATCAAAATCCCCTATCACACGGCTATCGCCTCAGAATTAGGGTGCAAAGGTACAAATCTCCATAAACTATTAATTATCATAGGTCAATTTTTACAATCCCCTCTTAATTTGATTCATTTTACTGCTTAAACTATTCTTATTGTAGATTTTAATTTATACCTTAAATTATTCAATTTTTATTATGGTTAAAGAAGAACATAAGAAATGGTACAGCCCGAATTTAAGTGGCGAAATCGACATGCTCATCTTTGGTCACGGTGGCACCCCTATCCTACTGTTCCCAACGAGTATGGGTCGATATTTTGAAAATAAGGATTTTAAATTGATAGATTCTGTTGAGGGATTTATTAATGAAGGAAAAATTAAGATTTACTGTCCTGATGGCGTTGACAAATTGAGTTGGTACAACAAAAGCATCCATCCGGCAGACCGGGTTAAGAACCACATCTGGTACGACAAATACCTGCTTGAAGAAGTTGCCCCTTTGGCCCGCCAGGAAACAGGGCACAGTAAAATTATTACTGCTGGTTGCAGTTTCGGAGGCTATCATGCAGCAAATTTCGCTTTCAGGCATCCCTGGTTGGTAAGCCACATGTTCAGCATGAGTGGAGCTTTTGATATCTCTGGTCAATTAGACGGCTTTTACAACGATGATGTTTATTTCAACAACCCGGTTGATTATCTGCTGAACAACAGTAATCCTGAGCTGCATTATATGAAAATTGTGCTGGGTACAACCGACCGCGATATGTGCAGGCAGGACAATGAACGTTTATCGGAAATTCTTAGTAAAAAAGGAATCGATCATTGGCTGGATATCAGGCAAAATGCTGACCATGACTGGCCGATCTGGAGAGAGATGTTTCCGAATTATATTGCACAGTTATAGTTTAGTCCAAAGTCGGCAGTCTTAAGTCCCGAGTCGATTTTGGATATAATCATCAAACAATTAACCGATTAACCAGTTAAGCAATTAACCATAATGCTTAAACAATTAAACTTAAAATATATCAATGAAAAAAATAGGGATTTTATTCGGACAGGAGCGTTCTTTTCCTGAAGCCGTAATCGAAAGGATCAATCAAAAAGCAGAAAAAGGCATCACCGCCGAAGCTGTTAAAATCGACAAAATATTTCAGAATATACCCCTTGGCTATTCGGTTATCATCGATCGCATTTCGCAGGATGTGCCTTTTTATCGTGCATCTTTAAAAAATGCAGCCATTACCGGAACTGCAGTAATCAACAACCCATTTTGGTGGAGTGCAGACGAGAAGTTTTTCAACAATGCCCTGGCCGAACAAATCGGTGTTCCCGTGCCCAAAACAGCCTTAATCCCATCACGTGAGCATCCTACAGGTACCACAGGAGAATCGTTTTCGAACCTCACGATGCCTTTAGATTGGGATGCCATTTTTGAGTACACTGGTTTTCCGGCCTATATGAAACCTTACGATGGTGGTGGCTGGAGAGATGTTTATAAACTTCATGATAAAGAAGATTTTTTTGATAAACACAGCGGCACCCAACAACTGGTAATGCTTTTGCAGGAAGAAATCATTTTCGAAGAATATTTCAGGTGTTATTGCATCGGTGGTAAACATGTACGCATTATGCAATACGATCCCCGCAACCCGCATCATTTACGCTATGCAACAGAAGGTAAATCACCTGATCCGAAATTGCTTAAAACAGTTGAGGAATACACCTTAAAATTATGCAAATACCTGGGGTATGATTTCAATACAGTTGAATTTGCGGTGCGTGATGGAGTGCCTATTGCAATCGATTTCTGTAACCCTGCCCCCGATGCAGATATTAAAAGTGTTGGTCAGGAGAATTTTGACTGGGTTGTAGAAACCACAGCCAATTATGCCATAGAAAGGGCTAAAGCACAAAAAGACGGACAAGATAATTTAACCTGGGGCGAATACATTAAAGCCTCTGTTGGTGGTAAACCACTAATAGCTAAAGCTGAATCAAATGTGGCTAAAACAGTTACGCCTAAGAAAATTACGGCTACAGAAAAGGCTAAAACTGCAACACCAGAGAAGGCGCCCGCAAAGCCTAAAAAGGCAGCAGCAAAAAAATAATTGGGATTTAAATTCTAATCAATATTAACATGAATGAGTTTACGCTGGGCATAGAAGAAGAGTACATGGTAATTGATCCCGTTACCAGAGAGCTTACTTCTCATGACCAAAAAATTGTAGAAGCTGCACAAAAGATTCACAAAGACCAGGTTAAAGCAGAAATGCACCAGGCAGTAGTAGAAGTTGGAACTGGTATTTGTAAAACAACCACAGAAGCACGTAAAGAAATTTCTCAACTGCGCTACACCGTATCGCAACTTGCCGGAGAACAGGGTTTGAGAATTGGTGCAGCTGGTACCCACCCCTTTTCGCATTGGGAAAAACAATTGATTACCGAACATCCCCGCTACAACGAAATCGTTAACGAGTTGCAGGAGGCCGCCCGCTCTAACCTTATTTTTGGGCTGCATGTACATGTAGGCTTTCAATCGCGCGAGCTGGCCATTCATATTGCCAATCAGGTAAGGTATTTTTTACCGCACGTTTTTGCTCTATCAACCAATTCGCCATTCTGGGAATCAAGAAATACAGGTTACAAATCTTTCAGGACTAAAATATTCGATAAATTCCCACGTACAGGCATCCCTGATATTTTTAACAGCATTGAAGATTACGACAATTATGTAAAACTGCTCATCAAAACCAATTGCATGGATAATGCAAAGAAAATTTGGTGGGACATCCGCGTACATCCATTTTTTGACACCGTAGAGTTCAGAATATGCGATTGCCCAATGCTAATTGATGAAACGATGGCTTTTACGGCATTATTTCAGGCATTATGTGCTAAATTGTATAAACTGCGTTTGCAGAATATGGAGTTTATCAGTTATTCAAGAGCATTGATCAACGAAAACAAATGGCGGGCTGCACGTTATGGGATTGATGGCAATTTGATAGATTTTGGTAAAGAAATGGAAGTTAACTGCCGGAACCTTGTTTTAGAATTACTGGATTTTGTAGATGACGTAGTAGATGATTTGGGCTGCCGCGAAGACATTATTTATGTGCATAAAATCCTGGAGCATGGTACCGGAGCAGACAGACAGTTGGCTGTTTACCAGCAAACTGGTAACTTTGAGGCCGTGGTAGATTACATTACCACTCAAACACTTATAGGTGCAAAGTAATTAAAATGGATAAAAGAAGCTTAAAGGTAGCAGTTATTGACATGAATAACGGCGCACCTAATCAGGGTATGCGGGGAATTCAGGAAATTTTATCCCGTTTCAGAATTGAAAACAATATTGATTTAAGCTTTGATATTTTTGACTTAAGGCAGAAAGGAGAAATGCCCGGCATTGGTTACGATGCATATATTTCTAGCGGCGGACCAGGGAGTCCGATTGAAAGTAAAGGCGAACAATGGGAAAATGATTTCTTTAATCTCTTAGATCAGATAGAAGCTTTTAACTATAGAAACGAAAGAAAAAAATATGCTTTTTTAATCTGCCATTCCTTTCAATTGGCTTGCAGAAAGTATGAATTGGGTAACGTAACTGAAAGACGGTCTAATGCTTTTGGTATTTTCCCGATTACCTTAACTGAATACGGAGAAAAAGATGAAATTTTTAACGGCATCACCAATCCTTTCTTTTCGGTCGACAGCAGAGATTGGCAGGTGATTGAACCAGATTTTGCAGCTTTTGAGCGAAAAGGTGCCAAATTATTGGCCATCGAAAAAGAACGCAAACATGTCAATTTAGAACGCTGTATGATGTCGATCCGCTTTTCAGATGAAATTATCGGTACACAATTTCATCCTGAGGCCGATCCGGCGGGCATGAAAATGTACTTGCTTCAGGAAGAAAAGAAAAAAGCAATTGTTGATATGCACGGGGAGCAAAAATACCTGGATATGTTAAACAGTTTAGACGATCCTGCAAGGATTGTGCTTACGCAAAGTGTTATTTTACCTAATTTTTTACAAAAAGCAATTAGGCATTTGCAAAAACAGTCGTCATTGCGAACTGAAGAGGTAGATTGAGCGAATGAGTGAAGCAATCTTTCTCGCATATATTCGTCATTTCGACTGGAGCGCAGCGGAATGGAGAAATCTATTAAAAAAGTATATGATAATCGCCGATAGATTTCTCCACTACGGTCGAAAGGACGATCACTCTTTGTAATGACGGATTCGGCAACAGAAATAAAACACAAAAACCTATGATACCTGCCCAACGCCAAAAATACAACCAGCAGTTTACCGAAGAGAAGTATCAAAACTTCCTTACCGAATTGGAAAATGGCTATCCCTCAATCCCTTTCCGGGTTGCAGAAACACCTATTTTTGTTCCGAAAGCCTTAAAAGAGAAATTAATTGCAGCAGGAGAAGAAATTATAAAGCTGATTAAGCAGCCCAATTTTAAAGCGCTAACTCAAAAGGCAATCCCTTCAGACTGGAATGTACCTAATGAAAATGAGCAGCCACACTTTTTAACCTTTGATTTCGGTATTTGTAAAGATAAAAATGGAGAACTCACTCCTATGTTGATCGAAATGCAGGGTTTCCCCTCGTTATATGGTTTTCAGCATCACTTGGCAAAAACTTTTAAAACGAATTTCGATATAGATCCTTCCGTAAATTATTTTTTAACCGGCTTTAACGAAGAAAAATACATTAAACTACTTAAAGAAGTTATTATTGGCTCCCACCAGCCAGAAGAAGTGGCCCTGATGGATGTAGATGCGCCTAATCAAAAAACAGCCATTGATTTTTTTGTAACCCAAAAAATGCTGGGTATTAAAATTTTGGCACTGGAAAACATTAAAAAAGCAGGCAAATTCCTCTTTTACGAAGAAAATGGCAAAAAGATCCAGTTGAAAAGAATTTATAACCGTCTGATATTCGACGAAGTGGCAAATAACACCGGGATCTTTAAAAACAGTTTCGATCCACGTGAAGAAATCGATGTGGAGTGGGTAACGCACCCCAACTGGTTCTATCGCATCAGCAAGTACACCATGCCATTTCTAAAAAGCGAATTTGTGCCTGAAACACGTTTTTTAAATGAGGTAAAAACGATTCCTGGTGATTTAGAAAACTATGTACTTAAGCCATTATTTTCTTTCGCAGGCATGGGTGTTATTATTGACGTAAGCAAAGCGGACATTACCAATATTAAAGATCCTGAAAACTGGATTCTGCAGCGGAAAGTAAACTATGAACCAGCCGTACAGGCGCCGGATGGTGGGGTAAAGGCCGAAATCAGGATGATGTATTTATGGCCTGACAATGGTGAGCCTCAGCTTTGTATTAATCTGGCAAGGTTAAGCAAAGGAAAAATGATTGGTGTCCGTTACAATGCCGACTTTGATTGGGTTGGCGGTACTGTAGGTTTTATGGAATAGTTCCCCTTTCTAACCGCAAAGAGCGAGAAGGGAAGGCGCAAAGAACGCAAAGATCATTTTATTTAACCATCGAGCCTACGGAGAAAAGGCACAGAGGATCACAGAGAATGATCTTTCTTAAGCCAAGGTTCGTATCTCCACGAACATAAATAATTATTAACTCAATAATCATTCAGGCACAGAGACACGGATGGCACGAAAAACTATGCTAAATAATCCCAGTATAAAGATTTGCCAAAGAAAAAAGGATAGTACCAAGCTATACGATCCCTCCGTGTTTTCTGTGACTCCGCGGCAAAATATCTCAAAACCCGCTCTGTGAACTCCGTGTAAAAATCGGTTATCTTTGTGATAAAAAACGTATTCTACTTAGCGTTTCTTTGCGAAATGCTTTGCGTATTTTGCGGTTAATTATGGATAGCAATCCGATATATTTACATTCACCTGAACACCAAAACACTAAAAGCCCTTATATTTGTACTATGGATATTCAAACGATTTTAGTCTTTTTACTTTTTGCGGTAGCATTGGTATATGTTGGCCGTTTGGTGTTTAAATCTTTACAGGCAAAAAAAGACGGATGTGGCGGTAATTGCAAATGTGGTGTAGATTTTTCCGATATTAAGCCCGTAAAAAAATAACATTCCACCTTTATGATTCATCAGTTTCAAAAATACTTACAGGAAAAAATAGAGATCACTGATGAACAGTTCGAAAGCATATCTTCTGTTTTGAAGATTAAAAAATTCGAGAAAAACGAAATAGTTCAATATACCGGCGATAATTTCAAACACGGATATTTTGTAGGCAAAGGATTGTTACGTGCCTATTCAATTGATGCAAAAGGTAAAGAACACATTCTTCAGTTCGCACCAGAAAACTGGTTGGTTTCCGACCGTAATAACATGAATAACGAACCCTCGATATTTTTTATTGATGCCATAGAAGCAACCGAAGCGGTGTTAATGCCCAACAATTTTATGGAAGAAGCGGCCAGGCAAGTACCATGCTTACAGCCGATGCAAATTAAGCTACTTAATAATTCGATCCGCTTTATGCAGAAAAGAATAAATATGTTATTGAGCGCAACGGCGGAAGAAAGATACCTCGATTTTATTAAACTTTACCCTAACCTTACGCTCCGCGTACCACAATGGATGATTGCATCTTATCTGGGTATTACACCCGAATCGCTAAGCCGCGTAAGAAAAGAACTTGCTAACAAACATTTCAGACCTTAGCTTTAATTAGTGAATGACTGAATTTTGAATGAGTGATTGGTATCGTCAAATCTAACCTTTCAACGTTTCAACCTTCTCGCATTCCATAATTCTCTCATTCCATCAACCTATCCTTCTCTCATTCAATTATTTCCCTTTCTTACCATACATCAATATGTAGTAAAACCCTGCGCTGTACTTTTGTGTTGTAAATATTAAACATCTCAAAAACAAAAGATATGGCAACTACAAAATGGACATTAGATCCAACCCACAGCGAGTTACAATTTAAAGTAAAACACTTAATGATTACTACAGTAACAGGTAGTTTAAAATCTTTCTCCGCAGAATTATTGTCTGATGGTGATGAATTTGAAAATGCAGAGATTTCTTTCAAAGGTGATATCGGTTCACTTGATACCGGAAATACTGACCGCGATAACCATTTAAAAGGTGGTGATTTTTTCGATGCTGAAAAATTTGCGCACATCGAATTTAAATCCAATTCAGTAGAAAAAGATGGGGGCGATTATATCGTTAAAGGTGATTTAACGATTAAAGGCGAAACTAAACCGGTAAAATTAACCGCAGAATTTGGTGGCATTGCTACCGATCCCTGGGGAAATACCAAAGCAGGTTTTACCTTAAGCGGAAAAATTAACCGCTCTGAATTCGGTTTAACATGGAATGCTGCGCTGGAAACTGGTGGCGTAATGGTAAGTGAAGAAGTTCGCATTTTAGGCGAATTACAGTTTGTGAAACAAGCATAGAGCAAAGGGAATTTAAGCATGGGGTTTTTACTCCATGCCCTATGCACCATGCCTTATTTAACTTGAAGGTAATGGAAACAAAACAAATAGAAAAAGTACTAAAAGCTCCGGCGCCGCACATGGTTGGCGATGGGTTTAGGGTACACAATTTTTTTCCAGGCGGATATCAAATCAATATGAGTCCTTTTTTCTTAATGGATTATGGCTCAAAGATCGAATTTTCTGCAAGGAAAGAACCACGGGGCGTTGGTATTCACCCCCATCGTGGCTTCGAAACAGTAACGATTGCCTATCATGGTGCGGTTGCACATCATGACAGTTCTGGAAACAGTGGAGTGATTTATCCGGGAGATGTACAATGGATGACTGCAGCGAGCGGTGTATTACATAAAGAATATCATGAAACCAACTACAGCTTAGCCGGAGGTCCCTTTCAAATGATTCAGCTTTGGGTTAATCTACCTGCAAAGGATAAAATGGGTAAACCCGGCTATCAGGCCATTAAACAGGCCGATATGGCTCTTTTTGAACTTCCGGAGAATGGAGGAAAAATTGAAATTATAGCAGGTAATTATAAAGGCATAAAGGGCAATGCAAACACTTTTAGCCCCATAGAAATGTATAATGCCCGACTAAATAAAGGTGGCGAAGTTACCTTTAACTTTCCTCAAAATTTTAATACCGGATTTATGGTGATTGAAGGCTCGATTAAAATAAACGGATCGGAAACCGCAATAGCAGATAATTTTGTCCACTTCAGTAACAAAGGTACAGAGATTAAGATCGAAGCTTTAGAAAACAGTGTAATTTTAGTTTTAAGCGGAGAACCAATCGACGAGCCGGTTGCTCAGTATGGCCCCTTTTTAATGAATACTGAAGCCGAAATCCATCAGGCCATTGAAGATTATAACCAAGGCAGGTTTGGCTACTTAGAAGAGTAAACGGAAAATCATGCTGATCCGATAGTTATCGGATTGGTTTCAGCATCCATCATACTGAATAGATAAAATTAGCCGGCATTTTTGTAATTGTCGGCTTTTTTCGACTTTATATTACAACAGAGTCCAATCATTGCGTTATGATAAGCTACATTCCTCCACAAGCACAGAACTGTTCATTTCCAAAAAGCCTCTTATCCAATTGGCCCGGGAAGTTATATGGCGCTAATTAAATTATTTTCTGCGAAAATGGTTTTAGGAGCGCAAGGACTGTGCATGAACATCGTTTGTTCCTTTGCTATGCTTGTACGCTTCGGCCGTCGTACCTCCAAGCCTGCAGGGTACCGCTCGCCAAGGGCTAAATTGGTTGGGCCTCCGGTAAGGAAAACCCCTCATAGCAGCAAGAACAGGAGTTATCTAAACCCGATAGTACGAATGCCGATTTTTCTATCGGCAGTAGGGATAGCGGGGCTGCAGTCCTCCATAAAGCACAGAAGTGTTCATTTACAAAAAACCTTTTATCCATTTGGCGCGGGAAGTTATATGGCGCTAATTAAATTGTTTTCTGTAAAAATAGTTTTAGGAGCGCAAGTACCGTGCAAGAAACATCGTTTATTCCTTTGCTATGCTTGTACGCTTCGGCCGTCGTACCTCCAAGCCTGCAGGATACCGCTCGCCAAGGGCTAAATTAGTTAGGGCTTCTGTCAACGAAAACTCTTCAAAGTGGCCATACCCGGAATAATTAAAATCCTAAATCTATTAATGATAAAGAGGATCCAAAAATTCATTCTTCAATCAATAAAATAGTATCTTAGAGTAGAACTAACGATCTAATTTCACGGCGCTTTAATTTAAAATCATTCATTCAATCTTCATATTCGTTAGTGACATTTGATCAATAAATCAGAAAAGAAAAATGTCCGGAAAACAAATATTTCAGACTGAAACTAAAAGGCGCTGGCACGCATTTACATGGGTAAGCCGTACGTTTTTTTTAGTCTTCATTGTCGCAATCATCTGCGTAGCCTACACACTGTCTTCAGTACAGTCGCCCAGTTTGCCTTTTATAAACACGAATGCACCATTAACACAAAAACAGTTAGAGAAGTTAAAAAAATCGCAACGGTATAAAGATTTCACTATAGAAAAATCTAAGCTGCAAAAGATCAAAAAAGATCGTGAACACCGCATTTTAACTCATCGTGGCAATAACAAGCGCATCAACATGGCCTTTTACGTAAGTTGGGCAGCAAGTAAAGAATCGTCAATATCAGATTTAAAACGCAACATCAGCCATTTGGATATGGTGGCTACAGAATCGTTCTTTTTAAATGGTGATTCAATTGTAGATAAGGCAGATACTGCGGCCTTAAAAGTAATACACGCTGGCAAAAAATCGGCTCTTGCAGTGGTTTCAAATTATAATAAAGACCATTGGGATGGTGCAGCAGTAAGAAGGTTATTAAATGATCAACCCGCTCAGCAAAAATTGATCTACGATCTGATAGCGATCACCAAAAAGTATGGTTATAGTGGAATCAACATAGATTTTGAAGAACTCAACCTTCAAAACAACGATAGCTTTAACGCTTTTATGAAGAATCTATATACTCAGTTTCACGCAAAAAAACTGATTGTTTCTCAGGATATTTCACCCGAAAATGACGATTATAAGCCAGAAATCCTTCAAAAATATAATGATTACCTCGTATTAATGGCTTATGATCAGCATACCGAACAAAGTAACGCAGGCGATATTTCCCATCAGGAATGGGTAGAAGAAAAGCTTGATGACATTTGCAATAAAGTTGATGCCAGCAAAGTAATCCTTGCCTTAGCTTGTTACGGTTATGATTGGCCAAAAAATAGCATTGGACAACCCGTTACTTACGAGCAGGCTATGACAATAGCGGTTAATTATAAAAGCAAAATAAACTACAATCCTGCTTCTGCCAATTTAAACTACACTTACAACGATGGCAGTGGAATTAAACATGAAGTTTACTTTACTGATGCGGCCACTTATTTTAACTTAATCCGCAAAGCGGATGACTGGGATATTGCTGGTATAGCCTTATGGCGTTTAGGCTCGGAAGATAAACGCTTATGGTCATTTATTTCTGATGATCTTAGCCTGGATACACTAAAGAAAAAGCCCTTCGATTTACGCAAAATTGCTTCGTTAAATATGGGCGGAATCTCCTATTTAGGTGATGGCGAAATACTGGATCTCATTTCCACTCCTACACCAGGCAGCGTAAAATTCACTTTAAATAAAGAAAATTTCTCCATTGCCGATCAAAAGTATACCAGACTTCCAGAACAATACGTAATTAAAAGGTTTGGAGAAGCCGACAAAAAAATTGCTTTAACTTTTGATGACGGCCCCGATCCTGTTTATACCCCACAGGTGTTGAATATTTTGAAACAGGAAAAAGTACCTGGCTGTTTCTTTGTGGTTGGCATTATGGCTGAAAAGAACATGGAATTGTTAAGGCAGGAATATAATGATGGTTACGAAATTGGAAACCATACCTTTTTTCATCCAGATATGTCTGCTATTGGCCCAAAGCGGGTAAAATTTGAACTGAATGCAACCCGTAGGTTAATTGAAGCCGTTACCGGACATAGCACAATCCTATTCCGTGCGCCATTTAATGCCGATGCCGAACCACAAAACATTTCTGAAATTTTACCCGTTGCACAAAGCCGCAAAGAGAATTACATCAATATCGGTGAATATATCGATCCCGAAGATTGGCAGCCGGGTAAAACTGCCGATCAGATTTTTAACGAGGTGGTAAAACAGCAAGACAACGGCAATATCCTTTTACTGCATGATGCCGGCGGAAACCGTGAAGCTACCGTTGCAGCCTTACCCCGCATTATAAAATTCTTTAAAGCAAAGGGCTATACTTTCACCACGGTAGGCGATTTAATGGGCAAAAAGAGATCAGAACTCATGCCTGCAGTAAAATCTACCGCAAACAGTGGCTTTTCAGGCTCTGGTGATTACTTTTTCATCAATTTCTTTTACTACGGAAACATGATTTTAAACATTATATTTTCTGTTGCAATTGTACTTGCGATCTTAAGGACCATATTTATCGCTTATTTAGCCATCAGACAGCGAAAAAGAGCAAAACGCAATGTGAGTAAATTAATACAGCATCCTGCAGAAAAGGTAAGCATTATCATTCCGGCTTACAATGAAGAAGTTACTGCAGTTCAAACCATTAATAGTCTTTTAAAAACCACCTACCCTGATTTTGAATTAATTTTTGTTGATGATGGTTCAAAAGATAAAACCTTTGATATCATTAATAAACACTTTGGCAATCACCCTTTGGTAAAGGTTTTCCGTAAAGAAAATGGAGGCAAGGCATCTGCATTAAATTATGGTATATCAAAAGCTGCTTCTGAATTTGTAGTCTGTATAGATGCCGATACGCAACTAAAAGAAGATGCGGTTACCGAACTGATGCGCTATTTCTATAACGATAAAATAGCAGCCGTAGCCGGAACTGTGAAAGTTGGAAATACCAACAACATCATTACTAAATGGCAATCGATCGAATACATCACAGCTCAAAATATGGATAGAAGAGCCTTCGATTTATTAAATACAATTACTGTTGTGCCTGGGGCAATAGGTGCCTTTAGAAAAAATGTGATTCTTGAAGTCGGTGGTTTTACTATTGATACCCTTGCTGAAGATTGTGATCTAACCATGCGCATTTTAAGGGCAGGTTACAAAGTTAAAAACTGTGATAGTGCAATTGCCTATACAGAAGCACCAGAGACAGTAAATATGCTGCTAAAACAACGTTTCCGCTGGAGTTTTGGGGTAATGCAAAGTTTTTGGAAAAACAGAAAAACATTGCTTAACAAGAAGTATAGCTATTTTGGAATGGTAGGGATGCCAAATATCCTGATCTATCAGATTATTTTGCCATTATTTTCTCCACTTGCCGATCTTTTTATGCTTATTTCTTTAATCAGCGGTCTCTTCTCTCTAAGCGCCATTAATAATTTAACGCTAACCGGATTTTCAGGAATTTTAAGTCTTCATAATGGTTTTGGCCAGGTACTCTTCTATTACATTATCTTCATCTTTGTTGATATGATCTTTGCTGCAATTGCTTTCCGGATGGAGAAAGAAAAGTACACCAATTTACTTTACATTTTCCCTCAGCGTTTTTTCTGGAGACAATTAATGTATGTTGTACTCTTCCGTTCTTTCAGGAAAGCAATAAAAGGCGAACTGGAAACCTGGGGTACAATAAAAAGAACAGGAAATGTTAAGGAGCAGATAGCCTAGTACAATCCGGTCCTTTAAAAGAAGTCAGGTTTTAATAGCCAATGTGTTATAAAAAACTTGACTTCCTTGGCTACCATCTCATCCATAATAATAACATCATTATTAATGGAAAGATATTTAACCAAACTCCTGTACTCTCTAAAAACAGAAGTTTTTACTTTTCGATTAAGCAAACCGCATAAGAAACAACGCCCTCTTCTCTACCGATAAAGCCCATTTGCTCGTTGGTGGTTGCCTTTATTGAAATATCTTCGGTAGAAATTCCAATGGCATCAGCAATGTTTTGTTGCATGGCCGGAATATGTGGATTAATTTTTGGCGCTTCTAAACAAAGCATGGCATCAATATTCCCAATATGCCATCCTTTTTCAGCCAGTAATTTAACGGTTTCTTTCAGCAGGATTAAGCTACTAATGCCTTTCCATCTGTCATCTGTATTTTTAAAATGAAAACCGATATCACGTAAATTGGCGGCCCCTAAAAGTGCGTCGCAAATGGCATGAAGTAAAACATCAGCATCCGAATGTCCAAAAGCACCCTTGTGATGATCTAATGTAACACCACCAACAACAAAAGGATGCTGATCTTTTAATTGATGCACATCAAATCCGAAACCTACTCTAATTTTCATGTTTATTTGCTTTAATCTTTTTTATCTTTTGCTTTTACTTTCGCCAAAGTTAAACAATAGACCAAAACGTAAGGTATTTGCAAGTGGACTAGTCTGTGCATTTGCAATTAAATAAGAGAAATCGATATTAAATACGTTGTATTTTAGGCCAAGGCCCAAGGTAAAATAGCGACTATCGCCTTTCATTGGGCTCTGATAGTTGTAGCCTGCCCTAACCGCAAATTGTTGATTGTACCAATATTCAAGACCTGTTGAGATTCCAACTTCCTTGAGTTCTTCGCTAAAACCACCTGGTGCGTCACTAAATGAACCAAAAATTCCGGCGGGTACCGAACGGTTCGGATCTTTTCCGCTTACAATGTTATTGTTCGAATCGTATATAGGTTGAGTTGGTACCAGCAATTTGTTAAAATCAAGCGCAAAGGTTAAAGTGCTGAAATCGTCTACAGTAAATGTCGATGCACCTCCGATTTTAAAATTTGTAGGTAAAAAGAAGTTCTCTCCCCCATCAGAATAGCTCATTTTTGTTCCGATATTGGAAATATTAGCACCAGCCGAAAGAATAGCCTGTTTACCAAATAATGTTGTGGTTGTTTTGTACAAACCTGAAACATCAACTGCTACTGCATTTCCACTGCGTACCTGTCCTGAAGATGAAAACTGACCGGAAGCTAAATTTGAATAAATATATCTTAATGACGTTCCCAGTGAAAACTCTTTACCAAAATTACGGGCAAAAGAAACATCAAAAGCCAATTCATTAGGATTGGAGATCCCAAGATCCTGTTGGTTAATGTCTGTAAGCTGGATGGAGCCTAGAGAAAAATACCTTAAAGATGCGCCAATGGTATTGCGGTCGTCCAATTTATAAAAACCACTTAAATAAGCAAGATTAATATCAGGCACAAGGCTTTTTAACCATGGGCTATATGACACTGAAAAACCATAAGGTTTGTCTAAAAAAGCAAGTTTAGAAGCATTAATACTGGCCGAATTTACATCTCCCGCAACAGCCACACCGGCATCGCCCATTGCGCCTGCACGGGCATCGGGTGTAATAAGCAGAAATGGAACTGCTGTTACAATGTTGTTTGCCTCGCTACCATTCGTTTGGGTATTGCCTATGGTTACCTGGGCATTTGTTTTACCAAACACCAAGGCCATTGAGAGTGCAGAAAAAGCAAGTTTACTGATGTACTTGAAATTCATCCTTTAAAGGTACGTAATTTTAGATCTTGGTATTTAGCAATAACTGGAGAATACATCAGTAACGTAAAACCAAAACTTATATTTCACCAAATTACGAATTCTATGATTATTTACTAATTAAACCTACGATTTTTACATATGGGTGTTACTGCAAAACTGTAAGGACAAAGTTATTAACCATTTAATAAAACAATTTAATCCATATTTTTCCAGATTTTATATCTTTATGTATTGATTTACCCGATTTAATCGTGACTAAGCAATACACCAAATGGATAATTTATTGATCATCATTATCAAAATATTAGTGTATTATACTAACTTCCCGATTATTATAACCTTAATCGAACCTCGTGTAAATAGGCTAATTTTCTCTCCAGTTTTACTCAAATTATAAAGTTGTAAATTTCACATGTAAACATATTTTATTTGCTACTAAAACAATCTACAATTTTAGTTTAAAAATTTTATCTCGCTTATTTATAATTATTTAGCAAGAATTTCGTTTAAAAGAAAAGCAGACGCCATATTAAAAAAATGATACGTTAAGGCTCAAAAATATAATCAATATTTTATTCTCATATTATTTATATATTCATTTATAATTGTTTAATTTTATGGCTTGAATCCCTACAAGGACGATATTCCACCATGTACTATATGAAAAAACTATTACTATATTCTTTTACTTGTTTATCATTAGCCGCCTTGCTTTCGGGTTGCAGTTCAAAAAGCGGGAGTTCTAGCAAAACAGGCATTCCTTATGCCGATAGGAAAAGCAAAAACAACCAGTCTGGTGCTTTTGCGGTGGCTACCCAATATAAAAGGGCACCAGGGCCTGGCTTAATTCCAATTGAAGGCGGAGTTTTAGTTGTGGGTGGTAGTGCTATCGAAGTACCGGGAGTTGAGCCAAGTATTTACAACTATAAAAGACAGGTTACCGTTCCATCATTTTATATGGATGAAACAGAAGTCTCAAATACCGATTGGCTGGAATATTTACACTGGATCAGATATAACTTCCCTGAAGACCGCGAATTTTATTACAATGAACTTCCTGATACATTGGTTTGGCGCCAGGCTTTATCATACAACGAACCTTATGTAGATAACTATTTAAGACACCCTGCTTACCGTGATTACCCTGTAGTAGGTGTTTCATGGGAGCAAGCTTCCCGCTATTGCGAATGGAGAACATCCAGGGCAAACGAGTTTATCTTACGCGAAAAAGGAATCTTAACTGATTATAGAACATTAGCTGGGAACGGAAGAGGGAATACTGCTACTATGGCAGCTACACCTAGGCCTGATAAGCCATATAACGATGCAGCATACCAAAACGGCCAATATAATGACATAGGTAAAAATGCACCTATTGATTATAATACCAAATCCGGCGCAGCAACATCAACTGCAGGAGGAACAACAGCAACAACCGGAGGCAGAAACAATCAACCTAGAAGAACTGCTACATTAGAAGATGGTGTAATCATGCAACCTTACCGTTTACCAACAGAAGCCGAATGGGAATATGCAGCTTTAGGTTTAATTGGTAACACCGAATATGAAAACATTAACCAGAATAAAATCTATCCCTGGAATGGTTTAGGCGTGAGTTCAGCCAAAAAGAAAACCAGAGGTATGATTCAGGCCAACTTTAAAAGAGCACCTGGAGATTACATGGGGGTTGGCGGTTCATTGAATGATAAGGGAGATTTAACTGTTCCGGTGATTCAGTACGCACCAAACGATTTTGGTTTATATAACATGGCCGGTAATGTTAATGAATGGGTTAACGATGTTTACAGAACAGCTACATTTACTGATGCTGATGCATTTAACCCTTATCGCGGTAACTATTTCACAAACAAGAAATTAGAAGACTCACAAAGTGGAAAAATTGCATTAGATAAATATGGTAATCCGATTAAGGAAAACGCTTATGCTGGAAGAAAACAAACCTGGGCTGAAAAACAGGCACAGGCGAAGCGTTCTGATTCGATTTCTAAATCAACTGATCCACAATCGCCAGTAGCATCTGGCACTTATCAAGCCGATCAAAGAGGGTATCGCGATAGACAAAACACTTTACTAAATGAAGAAGGTGTAACGCTTGTAAACGATAAATCCAGAGTTTATAAAGGTGGCTCCTGGAATGACATGGCTTATTGGTTAAACCCGGCAACACGTCGTTTTATGCAACAAGATGAATCATCTGCTGAAGTGGGTTTCCGTTGCGCAATGACCATGCTTGGTGCTCCAGAAATTAGTACCGCAGGCAAAAGAAGTTTTAAAAACCCTCCACAAAAGCCTTACCGGGTAAGTAGAGGTAAATAATAAAAAAGTCCCGACATGAAATCGGGACTTTTTTTGTGGTTTTATATTTTGTTAGATAATTTAAGTTTGAAGGATTCAAAGAAAAATCGTCACCTCGACTAAAACGCAGTGGAATGGAGAGATCTATCTAGAAAGATTTAGCTTCACTGAGCACTACGTGGTTCTCGACTGCGTTGCACTCCGCTCGAAATGACGACCCTATGGAATGGATAGACTCAGTGATTAGAAACAAAACCTTAATGTCCTCAACTCCTTAATGGTTAAAAAAGCAACTACCTAAACTGAACCAAAATCTGGCTCTTCTCTACTTTATCTCCCTGTTTAATCAATATCTTTTTAACCACCCCATCCGTTGATGATTTTAAAATATTTTCCATTTTCATCGCTTCCAGCACCAAAAGGTTATCGCCTTTCCTTACTTCAGCGTTTTCTTCAATTAAAACCTTTAATACCAAACCAGGCATAGGTGCTTTAATTTCTAAAATTTTATTCGCCGCTAAATTATCCAGACCAAGTTGTTTTAATAAAACATCAAACTGATCTTCGATATTGATCTGATAAATATTGCCATTTACTTTTATTTTACAGATTTTTTCAGCTCTATTTATTTCAACAAGTTCTGTACTAAAAGACCTGTTTTGGTATAACACATGCATATTGTTATGTCCAAGCGTACTTAGATCGAGTTGAACCTGCTCTCCATTTACTAAAAAAGCTGAATCCTTATTCTCAACCTCAAATAAAAACTGATCGTTTACCTTTATTTTATACATAGCTTATTGAGTTAAAGCATACTGAACTAAATTAGCGCCCATTTTAAGTGCTTTTGTCCTCGTTTCCTGAGTATCTTCAGGATAAGTACCAAAATCTTCCCAACCGTTGCCCAAATCGCACTCGTAGGTGTAATAACAAACTACTCTTCCCTTGTAAATCAAAGCAAATCCCTGCGGACGTTTATTATCATGCTCGTGGATTTTTGGCAAGCCTCCAGGAAACTTAAACTTCTGATTATAGATTGCGTGGTTCGCTGGCAATTCAACAAAACTAAGCTCTGGAAATACTTTTTTCATTTGTGGCCTGATAAATTTATCTAAACCATAGTTATCGTCTATATGAAGAAATCCTCCGCCGGTAAGGTATTGCCTTAAATTTTTAATTTCCTGATCACTAAAAACGACGTTTCCATGGCCAGTCATATAAATAAAGGGAAAATTGAAAATCTCTTTTGAGCCTACTTCTACTATGCTTTCGTCAGCATAAAAATTAGTCTTCAGATTGGCATTGCAGTATGCAATTAAATTAGGTAAAGCTGTTCTGTCTGCATACCAATCGCCACCACCGCTGTATTTTAATTTGGCCATGCGGTAAGTAGGTGGAATGAAAGCGAAAAGCATAAAGCTTAAAACCGAAAGACCAAAGGAGAAAAATAAAAGCCTCGCCTTTTTTGAAAACTGAAAACTGGGAATTGAAAACTTCAAGCTTACTAACGGTTAAGGTAATTGATTTCAAAACAAACAGATAAAGCAGCAGTTTCTGTGCGTAATCTGTTATCACCTAAAGTTAATACTTTAAAACCTTTGTTCAAAGCTAAATTAACTTCATCCGGCGTGAAATCTCCTTCGGGACCAATAAGAACTAAATATTTTTGATATGGAGCTACAAGTTTGGAAATATATTGTTTTTCTCCGTTATCGATACAATGTGCAATTAATTTATTGCCTTCAAATGGTTCTTTTAAAAAAGCATCAAAAGCAATGGCGTCATTTAATTTGGGGTGATAAGCTTTAATGGACTGTTTTACGGCAGAAGTGATTACTTTATTAAGACGGTCTTCTTTAACCACCCTACGTTCCGATCGATCGGTAATTATTGGAGTAATCTCATCAATGCCCAATTCTGTAGCTTTTTCTAAAAACCATTCGATACGGTCGATATTTTTAGTCGGTGCAACAGCAATGTGTAAGTAATGATTTCTTTTATGAAACTCCGTTTCTATTTTTAAAATGGTTAAAGAAACCTTTTTTGGATTATCGGAAGTGATTTCAGCAGTGTAAAAGCCACCTTTACCATCAACTAAATTAACAATTGAGCCGGTAGTAAGCCGAAGCACCCTAACGCAATGTTTGCTCTCTTCTTCGTTTAGTGTGTAAGTATTTTGGGTTATATCTGGTGTATAAAAAATATGCATAGTTGAAATTAATGATTATCAACCATATCTGCTTTATTGATTACCAATTCTAATTTAATGGTTTCTATGTTCTGTTCTGTCTTTTTAAGGATGGTAAACAGGTAACCATAAGATTCGTTGCTTTCGCCTACCTCGGGAATACGTTCAAAAACATGAGAAACCAATCCTCCAACCGTATCAAAATCTTCATCCTCCGGCAAATCATGAGGCAGATGTTCATTCACATCATATACTGTAGCAAAAGCATTTACGATAAACTCATTATCAGAAACCTTTTCTACCAGTGGTTTTTCTTCATCGTATTCATCCTGTATTTCTCCTACAAGCTCTTCTACAATGTCTTCTAAGGTAACCATACCCGCTGTACCACCAAACTCATCTAATACAATGGCAATCTGTATGCGATTACTTTGCAGTTCGCTCATCAGATCATTAATCTTTTTAGTTTCGGTAACGAAATATGGTTTTCTGATGATATCATTTAATGTCCAATGCTGGTTGCCTGCAGCAACTAGTGGTAAAATGTCTTTAGCATGAATAATCCCTACAATTTTATCCATGATCTCATCATAAACAGGTAAACGCGAATAACCTTCCTTAATAATGGTATCAATTACTTCCTCTTTAGGAGAAGTAAGCTCAATACCGGAAATTTTGGTTCTCGGCACCATGATATTCTTAACCACGCGCTCGTTAAAATCGAATACGTTTTTAATCAGTTCATGTTCATTATTGTCTAGTGCACCACTTTCCTTTCCCTGATCAAGCAGATATTGTAACTCTTCAGTACTGTGGATAGATTCATGCCCAGCAGAGGTATCAATACCAAATGGCTTAAGAATAATGGCTGCAAGACTATTTAGTGTCCAGATAAATGGCTTAAACACTACATAGAATAATTGAAGTGGGATGGAAACGAAAAGCGTTGTAGCTACAGGTCTTTGGATAGCGAACGATTTCGGAGCAAGCTCACCAAATACAATGTGCATAATGGTAATGAGCGAAAAAGCAACGATTGTAGATGCAGTATGGATTGAAGCATCGCTTAACCCCCATTGTAAGCTATCAAAAAGATTTTTAAAGATGGTATGCATAACGCCTTCACCTACCCAGCCAAGGCCAAGAGATGCAAGCGTTATACCTAGCTGTGTGGCGGCCAAATATCCGTCAAGGTTGTGAATAATGCCTTTGGCCATTTTGCCAACACGGCTGCCTGTTTTTGCCTTAATCTCGATTTGTGATGCGCGAACCTTTACAATTGCAAACTCTGCAGCAACAAAAAAACCATTAAGCAACACCAAAAATAATGCAAAGAATAATCGCCAGCCAACGGAACCTGTATCAGGTTCTTGTAAAGCAGCCAAAACTACGTTTGTGGGCAGGATTGCACTTAACTCAAAATTTAAAAACAAACATACCGTGGGTAAATCCATTAAGCCAATTCTCTAAATGTTGTGTTATAAAGTTCTATGCTTTCTTTTATTACTTTATGCGCATAGCGAACACCAAGTAAATGTTCGATAGTTACATTTTTATCTTCTAATGCTTTATAATCCTGAAAGAAACGAACAATCTCTTTCATTTGGTGTGGAGGTAACTCATCTAAATCGTTGATATAGTTTACCGACATATCGTGAGCAGCTACAGCAATGATTTTATCATCCTGTTCTCCATTATCAACCATATGCATCACACCAACTACTTTAGCTTCAATCAATGTCATTGGATAAACATCTACTGAACAAAGTACCAAAATATCTAATGGATCTTTATCGTCACAATAAGTTTGTGGAATAAAACCATAGTTTGCCGGATACATTACTGACGAAAAAAGAACCCTATCCAATTTAATCAGACCTGATTCTTTATCTATTTCGTATTTTGCTTTTGAACCTTTTGGAATTTCAATAATTGCATTTACAACCTCTGGAAGGTTTGAACCAGGAGATACGCTATGCCACGCGTGATGATCGTCTTTTGCCATTTTTAATTTAAATCTGTTTTATCCTCTTCAGGGCTACTCACTACTTTACCTTTTACAAAGGTAATTAATAATGGGATAGTTGTAATAAGGATAAAGCCAATAATAATATATAATAAATAATCGTTTATTTCTTTTTCAAATCTTCTGCCTAAAAAATAACCCAGCAAAGTTAAGGAACAGATCCAAAGTACTCCACCCAGGATATTATATAAAGCAAATTTTTTAAAGTCTAGTTTTACAACGCCTGCAAAAATCGGTGCAAAAGTTCTAACAATAGGTACAAATCTGCCCATTATTAATGCAAAGGCACCTTGTTTATGATAATACTCCTTTGCAGCTTTTAAATATCTCTTCTTAAAAAAGAAACTGTCTTTTCTGGTGTATAATACCGGGCCAGTTTTGCGCCCGAACCAATAGCCGGTAAAATTCCCGGAAATGGCCGCTACACATAAACCAGCTAAGAGAACCGCAATGTTCACATCAAGCTTGCCTGTTGCCACAAACATTCCCGCTAAAAACAATAAATAATCTCCGGGAAGAAAAAAACCAAAAAACAGGCCTGTTTCTGCATAGATAACAAATACGACTAGATAGAATCCGCCCTCCCTCAATAATTTTTCGGGGTCAAGTAGTTGATGCAGGTTATTCCAAAAATCGTGCATATTCAATTATTCGTAAAACTACAAATAATTATTAAACAACAGCATACCTATATCAGGTTTAAAATAATTGCAGGATAAATACCCAAAATAAGTGTGATTACTACTGATACCAACAATACAACTTTATATTGTAAAGGAGTAGAAAGCTCTGTTTCTGCTCCATCTTTAAACCAAATAGCCACAATTACTTTAAAATAATAATAAAAGCCTACCAGTGCGTTTAAAATAGCAAATGCAACCAGCAAAGTTTTATACTGGGTCATTACATTAAGGAACATCAGGTACTTTCCAATAAAACCCGCAGTTAATGGAATACCGGCTAAAGATAGCATGGCAATAGTAAGTGATAAAGCTACTAAAGGATTTTTCTTACCTAAACCATTAAAACTTTCGAAGCTATCGCTACCTGTTTTTTGTTTCACTAATATTAATACCGCAAAAGCGATAATTGATGCAAAGGTATAAGCCGCTGCATAAACCAACACATTGTTTCCAGAACTTTTGGTTAAAACAATTAATGAAAACAACAGGTAACCCGCGTGTGAGATACTGGAATAGGCCAGCATCCTTTTGAAGTTTTTTTGGAACAAGGCCGTTACGTTACCGATAAATAAGGTCAAACAAACGATAACCAATAGCGGGGCAACCCAAAAATCGTGAAGTGGGGCAAGTGAACCCGCAAATAATCTTAAAAAAGCAGCAAAACCAGCAGTTTTAACCACTGTACTCATAAAAGTAGTGATCAATGTTGGCGAACCTTCGTATACATCTGGTGTCCAGAAGTGAAAAGGCGCGGCACCAACTTTAAAGCAAAGACCAATCATCATCAAGATAACACCTGGATAAAATATCGGCGAAACCGAGGTGGTATGGTCAACCAGGTAAGCCTGGATCTTATCTAAATCGAATGAGCCTGTTGCACCATAAATCAAGGTAATACCGAACAACAAAAATCCTGTTGAAAAAGCACCCATTAAGAAATATTTTAAAGAAGCTTCATTAGAGGCAAAATCCTTTTTACGGATACCTGCCAAAATGTACAAACTCACCGACATGATTTCTAAGCCTACAAACAACATGGCCATATTTTTATACGACACCATCATGATCATTCCGGCAAGTGCGAAAAGAATGAGGGTATAATATTCAGCTATATTATCGCTTTTAGAATGGAAATAGTTCTGTGTTAATAAGAAGATTAAAAGTGTACCCACAATGCAAACACCTGAGAATGCGAGGGCAAAATTATCAGTCTGCATCATTCCGAAATGAACGGCATTGCCGTTCCATGCGCAGAAAGTAAATCCTAATGCAGTAAGTAAGCCAACAACGGTAAGTGGTAGTAATGCTTTATTTGCTTTAAACAAACCTGCATAAAGCACTATAAAAGCTGTTATACTAATGGTTATAATAATATTCATTGCTTAATTTACTGTGTTTAATTTTTGATTTACCTGTTCTAATAAATGTTGTACAGATGCCTCTGTTAAGTGCAAAATTGGTTTCGGATAAACTCCCAAAACAATAATTAATGCACATATAATATAAAGAACCAATTTTTCAGTTCCTTTAATATCAGTGAAAGTGATGGTTAAACTGTTGGTTTCGCCAAGCATTACATTCTGGTACATGCGCAACATATATACGGCACCAAAGATGATGGTTAAACCGGCGATTGCAGCTGCCCAGATGCCATAATTGTAAACACCCATCAGTAATAAAAATTCCCCAATAAATCCGTTTGTTCCCGGTAAAGCTACGGTACCTAAAACAATGATCAGAAAAGTAAGCGCCAGCTGTGGTGCTACTTTTGCTATCCCACCCAACTCTTCAATTTTATTGGTTTTAACACGAGAAAAGATGATATCTAAAACAAAAAATAAACCAACCACATTAATACCGTGGCTTAACATCTGTACCATCGCACCTTGCATACCTTGCTGGTTGAAAGCGAAGATACCAGCCGATATTAATCCAACGTGAGCGATGGATGAATAGGCGACTAAACGTTTAGCATCCTTTTGTGTAAAAGCAATCAGCGAAGCATAAACAATACCAATTATCGATAAAATAATAGCCACTTGGCCCCAATCGTGAATGCCTGCTGGTACAATTGGCAATAACCACCTGATGACACCATAAATACCCATTTTTAACATGATACCTGATAACAACATCGTTCCCTGTGCTGGCGCTGCTGTATAGGTATCGGGCTGCCAGGTGTGGAAAGGGAAAATCGGCATCTTAATGGCAAAAGCGATAAAGAAAGCCCAGAAAATCCATCCCTGTTGTGCACTATCTAAGTTTAAAGCATAAAATGCATGAATATCAAAATTGTGTGCCGGGTTTTGAAGATATAGATAGATAATACCCATCAACATAAATAGTGAACCTGCAATGGTGTACACAAAAAATTTCATATTGATGCGGATGCGGTCTTTCCCTCCCCAAACGGCACAAATAAAATAAATCGGGATTAATGCGGCTTCCCATCCAATATAAAACAGGAAAGCATCCAATGCTGTAAATACCAGTAATAAGCCACATTGCATGAACAAAATCAATGCATAAAATGCAGCAGGATTTTTATATTCATGGTTATAGCTCGATAAGATGATAACCGGTACCAGTAAGTTGGTAAGCAATACCACCAACAGGCTAATGCCATCAATGCCCGCATGGAAATTAATACCCAAATCAGCAATCCATGGCAGGTTAACCTCAAACTGGGTACTTGCATTTGGAATGAAATTACAGGCGATAACCAAAGCCAGCACCAAAGAAGCCACCGAAAATACGGTAGAAACGATTTTAGCCGACTTACCAGCAAGTGCAGTGATCATTGCACCTACAAGCGGAAGAAATATAAGTAGTAAAAGTTGTTCCATTATTTAATTTTGAACCCTTTTTATATGTAATAAAATGTATATGCAAGCAATGCGATGATACCAAATACCATCATAAATATATAGAAACCTACGTTTCCACTCTGTAACAAACGTACACCTTTACTGGCTTCGTTGGTGCTCCATCCTAATCCGTTCACAATTCCATCAATCAATTTATTATCGACAATCCTATAGAAGAATTTCGATAATGCATCCAAAGGTTTTGTGATGATGAAATCATAAATTTCATCAAGGTAGAATTTATGATATGATAATTTTGCCAATGGTGAACGCGGTGCTTCATCAGCAACAGGAACGCGTGCTCCCTTTACATACCTGGTGTAAGCATATAATAAAGCTATAACAGCCGCTGCTACCGAAACACCCATTAACGAATATTCAGTTGAGTGACTTAATTCCAACTCATGCTGTGCAACACCTGCTCCTGATAACCAATGTGCCAACCACTCGTTACCACCAAAAACGTGAGGCCAGTTGATTACTCCACCAATTGCTGCAAGAACAGCTAAAATGATTAAAGGGAAAGTCATCGCTGTAGGAGATTCGTGTACATGGCTTTCTTCATGGTGTGTTCCACGATATTTACCAGAGAAAGTTAAAAACATCATTCTGAACATGTAAAATGCGGTCAAGAATGCAGTCAATACCCCCACTCCCCATAAAATTGGACTAGCCTGGAAAGCATGTGCTAAAATTTCATCCTTAGAGAAGAAACCAGAGAACGGTGGTAAACCTGAAATAGCAATGGTCCCGATCAACATGGTTAAAAAAGTAACCGGAAGTTTTTTTCTCAATCCGCCCATCTGGCGCATATCTTGCTCATGATGCATGGCATGTATAACCGACCCTGCTCCCAGGAACAATAATGCTTTAAAGAATGCGTGAGTTAATACATGGAAAAATGAACCTGTATAAGCACCAACGCCAAGCCCTAAAAACATATATCCCAGTTGAGACACGGTGGAGTAAGCCAATACTTTTTTGATATCTGTTTGTGTTAAGGCAATAATTGCAGCTACTAAAGCAGTCGCTGCACCTACAATGGCAATAATGTGCTGGGTAAGTGGTGCCAAATCAAACAATACGCTAGAACGCGCAATCATATAAATACCAGCGGTAACCATGGTTGCTGCGTGGATTAAAGCTGAAACTGGTGTTGGTCCGGCCATCGCATCAGGTAACCAGGTAAACAATGGTAATTGTGCCGATTTACCGCAGGCACCGATAAACAATAAAATGGTGATTAAAACCAAAGTATCATTACCTGGCAACATATTAGCTGCCTGAGGGAAAACTTTAGCAAATTCTACACTGCCAAAAGTGTTGAAAATTAAGAATATACCTAATAAAAAACCTAAATCACCGATGCGGTTCATCACGAAAGCTTTTTTTGCTGCCGATGCATAAGCATTATTGGTATACCAGAATCCGATTAACAGGTATGAGCATAAACCAACGCCTTCCCAACCGATAAACATCACGATATAGTTTGAACCCAATACCAATAAAAGCATGAAGAACACAAACAGATTTAGGTAAGCGAAAAACTTACCAAAACCAGCATCATCGTGCATATAGCTGGTAGAATACAGGTGGATCAGGAAACCGATCCCGGTAATGATCAAAAGCATGATTGAGCTTAAAGGATCAACCAGGAAAGATAAAGGAATGTGCAATGCACCTGCAGTAATCCAATCGAATAAAAATACTTCGTGAGCTTTTTGTGTATCGCCTTGTAAACTAAAGAAAATAACTACGCTGATGATAAAGGATGCCAGGATTACTCCGCTTCCAATGATGCCAACTAGTCCTTTAGATAAAGAGTTTCTGCCTAGTCCGTTAATTACAAATCCTAAAAAAGGAAGTAAAGGAACCAACCAAATCAATTGTTCTATTGTCATTCTTATTATATATTTACCACTTAAGGCGATTTAAAACATTAATATCTATCGATTTCGTATTGCGGTAAACCATTACGATAATAGCTAAACCAACTGCAACCTCTGCTGCTGCCAAAGCCATAATGAAGAATACGAAAACCTGTCCTGATGGATCGTTACTGTGAACCGAAAACGCAGTTAAAAGTAAGTTAACTGCATTAAGCATCAGCTCAACCGACATAAAGATTACGATGGCATTTCTGCGGGTAAGTACACCGATTACGCCGATAGAGAAAATAATGGCACTTAAATAGATGTAGTGATTTAGCGGAACGCCCTGAAGTTGTGATGTTAAATTTTCCATTATGCTTCTACCTCATCTCTTTTAGATAATAAAACGGCTCCAACCATTGCTGCCAACAGTAATAGAGATGATAATTCGAATGGTAATAAAAATGGGCCAAAAAGCTCCTTACCTAAATTTTCTACCAATCCCAATCCCGGGTTTTTCAAGATCAACGGGCTTGTAATACTAGCTGATTTTAAAGAACCGATTAAGGTTATCACCAAACAGCCTCCGGCAATTACGCCTACGATTTTGATCAATGGAGATTTACTTGGTTCGGTTTCTTTGTTCAGGTTAAGCAACATCAGTACAAAAAGGAAGAGTACCATTATTGCGCCCATGTAAACAATAAAGTTTACCACCGCTAAAAACTGTGCGTTTAACAACACATAGTGAACAGTGAAGGTAAAAAAGGTAAGGATTAAGTACAATACACTGTGGATCGGATTTTTTGCAAAAATCACCAGCAGCGAAAAGATGATACTTAATGTGGCTACGAAATAGAATACTTGTGTACTCATTAATTAATTGTTTATTTATTTGTTTTCTGTACCATCATTATCGTGGTACTGTTATCCCATTTTATTGGGGGTGCAATTTTATTATGCTTTCTTCATCCTGAATTTATTTCAGGATCTGGTTTGATAGATACTGAACGAGTTCAGCATGATGATTCTATCTAATTATTTTTTCATTTCCAATGGAGCCTCTACCAACTTGTCTTTCCCGTAAATGAAATCCTTACGTAAATAGTCAGCAGGTACAATCGGCCCATCTAAATAAATCGCCTCTTTAGGGCAAGCTTCTTCACATAATCCACAGAAAATGCAGCGTAACATATTGATTTCGTAAGTTGCTGCATATTTTTCTTCGCGATATAAATCTTTCTCTTCCGGCTTGCGCTCTGCAGCGATCATAGTAATGGCTTCAGCAGGACAAGATAAAGCACATAAACCACATGCAGTACAGCGTTCTTTACCATTCTCATCGCGTTTTAGCGAGTGCATCCCTCTGAAGTTGGTCGAGAATTCGCGTTCCACTTCAGGATATCTTATTGTAGCCTCTTTTTTAAATAAGTGACTGATGGTAATGCCCATACCCTTGGCAATTGTCGGCAGGTACATTCGCTCCATAAAGCTCAACGGCTTTTGTTCCAGTACTTTTTTCTTATTACTTAATGATTCCATAATTAAAACTTCTCAATAATAGCAATCACAACACCTGTTATTATAATATTGGCAATCGCCAAAGGTATTAAACCTTTCCAACCTAAATTCATCAATTGATCATAACGGAAACGAGGGATTGTCCAACGTACCCACATAAAGAAAAAGATGAACATTACAATTTTTCCGAAGAAAACAGCCGTACCAATAAGTGGAGCCCAGGTTGGACCTAAATGTGCAGCAACGTAATCCATTCCAGGATAGTTATAACCGCCCCAATATAAGGCTGCCATTACTGCCGATGATACGAACATGTTGATATATTCTGCAAAAAGGTAAAAACCTAATTTCATTGATGAATATTCGGTATGATAACCACCGATCAACTCGGTTTCACATTCAGGTAGGTCGAAAGGTGCACGGTTGGTTTCTGCAAAAGAGCAAACCATAAAGATTAAAAATCCAAGCGGCTGATACCAAACATTCCAGTTTAATCCATGCTGTTGACCAACAATTTCTTTTAAGCTTAAGGTATTTGTCATTAAAAGCAAAGCGATAATCGATAATCCCATTGCAATTTCATAACTGATGTTTTGCGAAGCTGCGCGGATAGCACTCAACAAAGAATATTTGTTATTTGAGGCCCACCCACCAATCATTACACCATAAACACCTAAAGATACCACACCGAAAATGTATAAAACACCAACATTGATATCTGAAACCTGTAAGGAAATAGTTTTGCCAGCGATTAAAACAGGGCTACCCCATGGAATAACGGCTGTACCGATACAGGCACAAAGCAAAGCTAAACCCGGACCGGCGATAAATAAAAACCTGCTTGATGTTGTCGGAATAATTTCCTCTTTCATAAACATTTTGATACCATCGGCCAAAGGCTGTAAAATACCAAAGGGACCAGCTCTATCCGGTCCTAAACGATCTTGTAAATACGCAGCAACCTTACGTTCTGCATAAGTAGAATACATGGCAATAACTAAACTGATGCCGAAAATTACAGCTACCAGGATAAATTTTTCTATAACAAAAGCGCTATCCATTAGTATTTAACTGTTTTATGTAATTCAATTTCATTTGCAGCCTGTAAAGCCTCATTTGGCTGAATTACGTGCAAAGGTTTTAATGTTTCGTAGTGGTTTGATGCAATTACCGAAGTATCATCAATATGAGTTGGGTGTTCGATCACCCAATCAGCAGTTGCTTTTTTATCAAAGCGGCAAGTATTACAGATAAACTCTTCTACTTCACCAAACTGGTCTTTACGGGCCGTAACACGTAAAACATCTGCTCCCTTGTACCAAAGGGTTACTTTACCATTGCATTTTTCGTGATCGCAATCCCGGTGTGCATCAACTGGTTTGGTAAACCAAACACGGTTTTTAAAACGGAAAGTTTTATCGGTTAAAGCCCCAACAGGACAAACATCAATTACGTTTCCTGAGAAATCGTTATCAACAGCTTGTTGGATATAAGTAGAAATTTCAGAATGATCGCCACGGTTTAGGATACCATGAACACGTTTATTAGTAATCTGATCTGCAGTAAAAACACAACGGTAACACAAGATACAACGGTTCATGTGCAACTGGATCTTATCGCCTATATCGATACGTTCAAAAGTACGGCGTTCAAACTCATAACGTGTTTTTTGCAAACCGTGTTCATAACCTAAATTCTGAAGATCACATTCACCTGCCTGATCACAAACAGGGCAGTCTAAGGGATGGTTAATCAACAAAATTTCCACAACTCCAGCACGTGCTTCCAAAACTTCTGGAGAAGTAATATTAAGCACTTCCATTCCGTCCATTACCGTTGTACGGCAAGAAGCCACCAACTTTGGCATAGGGCGAGGATCTTTTTCCGAACCTTTAGTCACCTTTACAATACAGGTACGGCATTTACCGCCACTGCCTTGCAACTTAGAATAATAGCACATTGCTGGCGGAACAATATCTCCTCCGATCTGCCTTGCAGCATTCAGAATGGTTGTTCCGTTATCAACCTCTACTGTTATCCCATCTATCGTAACCTTAACTTTTTCACTCATGGTTAATGATATTCTTTTTATTTCTTTATCTCGCCCTGGTTCGTGTCTCTACGAACCAATTTTATATTATTTCCCTTTCGGGATCTTATAACCAATTTCTTTTCTTGGCTTTTCTTTCTGTTCTAGTAACTCATCAAAATACCTGAATATGACTTCAATATTTTTATCTTGATTATCTACCTTCTTTTTTATTTTTTCTACTTCTAATCTTATTTCTGTATTGCTTAAAACCATCGTTCTAAGCTGTACAAAAACATCAATAATTTTAATACTTACTTCTACCGCCTGTTTACTTTTTAAAACGTTCGATAGTTGCAAAATACCATGCTCGCTAAATGCAAACGGAAGATACTTTGAGTGTTGTCCGTGTCTTAAGGTCGCAAATTGCGACCTTAAGACTTCATTTTCTTCTTTTGTTAATTCGAACATAAAATGTTCAGGGAACCTTTCTATGTTTCTTCGAACCTGTTCTTTTAATCGCTTAGTATCAACACCAAAGAGTTCTGCCAAATCAGAATCTAACATCACCTTAACTCCTCTAAAAAGATATATTTTATTAACTATTACTTCGTTGGGGATGATCGCTGGTGATATTTCTTCTTTCATTTACATATTCATTGCCTTAAGTTCCTTTTCTAAGATCGCAAATTGCGGCTTTAGAATTTTAGTATCACAAACCGTAATACCTAAATATTTATTTCTCTTCCGCTACCGGAGCTTTTTCAATCGGTGTTGCATAATTAGCAATACCGTAATTTTGACTCTGGCTTTTAACCGGTTCTTTAATGTGCCATTCAAATTCATCTCTGAAGTGACGGATTGCACTGGCTACCGGCCAGGCTGCTGCATCACCCAACGGACAAATGGTATTACCCTCAATTTTGCGTTGGATATCCCACAATAAATCAACATCTTCCATGCTGCCATGACCATGTTCGATTTTATGCAGCACTTTTTCCATCCACCCGGTACCCTCGCGACAAGGTGAACACTGTCCACAACTTTCGTGGTGATAAAAACGCGCAAAATTCCAGGTATTTCTAACAATACACTGATCTTCGTCAAAAGCAATAAAACCACCCGATCCCATCATGGTACCAGTAGCAAAGCCACCTTCTGATAATGATTCGTAACTCATTAAACGGGGCTCGCCATTAGCGTATTTTAAGGTTAAATTAGCAGGTAAAATAGGCACAGATGATCCACCTGCAACTGTTGCCTTTAAACGTTTACCATTAGCGATACCACCACAATATTCATCAGAATAGATAAATTCTTCTACCGGCAAACCCAATTCGATTTCGTAAACGCCTGGTTTTACTAGATTACCTGATGCGGATATTAATTTTGTACCTGTACTTCTACCGATGCCAATTTTTGCATATTCATCGCCACCATCATTGATAATCGGAACAACAGCAGCAATCGATTCAACATTGTTCACCACTGTAGGGCAACCATACAAACCAGCAATCGCCGGGAATGGTGGTTTAATACGTGGGTTACCCCTTTTACCTTCAAGTGATTCTAACAATGCGGTTTCTTCACCACATATATAAGCACCACCACCTGGCTGAACATATAATTCTAAATCGTAACCAGTACCTAAAATGTTTTTACCCAACCATCCGGCGGCTTTAGCTTCAGCAATGGCTTTTTCTAAAATACGGATCTGAGGCATCATTTCGCCACGTACGTAGATATAAGAAACCTTTGCACCTAAAGCGAAACTCGAAACAATCATTCCCTCAATTAAAGCATGGGGAATGTAAGTCATTAAATAACGGTCTTTAAAAGTCCCTGGCTCAGACTCATCAGCATTACACACCAAATAACGTGCAACACCCTCAGGTTTGGCCAAAAAACTCCATTTCATCCCCGTTGGGAAACCCGCACCTCCGCGACCGCGTAAGCCTGATTTTTTAACCTCTTCAACAATCTCTTCAGGTGTTAAAGTTTTCAGGGCTTTTTCCACAGCACGATACCCGCCTTTTTGGCGATAGACTTCAAGAGTATTGATGCCTGGTACGTTTATATGCTCTAGTAACAGTTTTCGAGACATTTTAATTAGTCTATAGTCCGTAGTCCACAGTCCTTAGTCTTAAGTCAAAACGACTCACGACTTAAGACTCCCGACTTAGGACTTATTTTTCAAATCTTCAATCAATTTATCTACACTTGCTTCAGTCAGGTTTTCGTAGAAAGTATATTCCGGGCTAATTTGCAACACCGGACCGAAACCACAGGCAGCTAAGCATTCAACTCCTCTAAAGCTGAATAAACCATCGGCAGTAACTTCACCCTCTTTAATGCCCAACTTATTTTCCAGGTGGCTTAATATTTTTTCGGCACCAACCAGGCAACAAGGGCCAGTACGGCAAACCTCTAAGGCATACTTACCCTGTGGTTTTAAAAAGTACATCGTATAAAATGTTGCCACTTCATAAACTTCAATCGGCTGAATATTTAAATATTCGGCCACCTTATCCATTGCTGGTGTACTTACCCAAAGGTATTCGGCCTGTACCAAATGTAATAATGGTAGCAAAGCTGATTTGTGTTTGCCTTCAGGGTAACGGCTTTTTACTTCATCAAATTTGGCCAGCAATTCTGATGAAAACACTACAGGTGTTTGTTCTTCTACTTTAAGCATCTAATTCTCCTGCAATAATATTCATACTACTCATGTTGATAATGGCATCAGACAATAACATGCCCTCGCTCATTGGTGCAAACATCTGGTAGTTTATAAAACTTGGTCTGCGGAAGTGCAAACGGTACGGTGTACGGCCTCCATCATTGATCAGATAGAATCCTAATTCTCCATTTCCGCCTTCTACAGCGTGATAAACTTCTGCTTTTGGTGCATCAATCTCACCCATCACAATTTTGAAGTGATAGATTAATGCTTCCATATTGTTGTAAACTTCTTGTTTTGGAGGAAGGTAAAATTCAGGGACATCGGCATGGAAAATGCCTTTTGGCTCTGTTTTTAACTTCACAACTGCCTGTTCGATAATGCGGACACTTTGCCACATTTCTTCGTTACGCACTAAATACCTGTCGTAAATATCACCGCTAGTACCTACCGGAACTTCGAAATCGAAATCCTGATAAGAAGAATATGGGTCACTTATGCGAACATCGTAATCTACACCTGTGGCACGTAAAAGTGGGCCAGTCCAACTATATTCTAACGCTTTTTCCTGGGTAACCTCTGCAACACCTGCCGTTCTGTCAATAAAAATACGGTTACGTGTTAACAGATTTTCGAACTCTTTTAATGCTTTAGGGAACTCTTTTAAAAACTTATCGATTTTAGCAAAGGCGATATCATTGAAATCTCTTTCGAAACCACCAATACGTCCAATATTTGTAGTTAAACGCGCACCACATACTTCTTCAAAGATTTCGTAAATGTGTTCGCGAAACTGAAAAAGGTATAAGAAAGTGGTGGTAGCTCCGGTATCCTGACCAATAATCGTGTTGCAGATAATGTGATCGGCAATACGCGAAAGCTCCATAATGATTACCCGAAGATAATCTACACGTTTCGGCATTTGAATATTTAACAACTTCTCAACCGTCATGTGCCAGCCCATATTATTAATAGGAGAAGAGCAATAGTTTAAACGGTCGGTAAGTGGAGTAATCTGGTAAAAAGGGCGATGCTCGGCAATCTTTTCGAAAGCACGGTGGATGTACCCAATAGTAGAAACGCCGCTCACAATGCGTTCGCCATCTAATTGCAGAACGTTTTGAAAAACGCCGTGGGTTGCAGGGTGTGTTGGACCTAAGTTTAAGGTTACCAGCTCACTTTGCGGGTCGTTATCTGTAAATACCGGATGGTTATGATTCATATCCCCTAAATCCCCTGGAGGGGACTTCCTTTCAATGTTTATAATATTTAATTTTATCTTCTACCCAATTTCTCCTTTAGAGGACAAGTGGTTACCTTCCAAAAAATTCGTCTTTTTTATCCACTCTGTTCGGATCTTCCAATGGATATTGTTTCAGCATCGGATGAACACCCAAATCATCCATATTTAAAATACGGCGTAAATCAGGGTGACCTTCAAATTTAACTCCAAACAGATCATAAGTTTCACGCTCCATCCAGTTCGCACCTTTCCAAACCGTTGTTGCAGTTGGGATAGTTGGATTTTGCTCTGAAATGAAAACCTTAATCCTGATCCTAACTTTCTCTACCATGTTATGCAGATGATAAACAACAGCGATACCATGATCTTTACCAGGGTAATGAACTGCTGTAATATCCGTTAGAAAATTGAATTTTAATTCTTCTTTAAGATGTGAAAGCACATTTACAATAACATCTTTATAAGTTACAAAAGTTAATAACCCATAAGGTTCAGAAACAGCAGTAACTTTTTCGCCAAACTTTTCAGTCAGTTTAACGTTTATGTTGTTATTTAGCGTCGTTTCTTCCATTATTTAATGCCGTATTGACCTAAAAGTTCTTTGTAATAATCAGAATTTCTTCTTCTGCCTGATTCATTCTTCACTAAATCCTGGATACGTTGGAAACCATCTAAAATGGCTTCTGGCCTAGGCGGACATCCCGGAACGTAAACATCGACCGGAATTACTTCATCAATACCTTGCAGTACCGAATAGGTATCAAAAATACCACCACTACTTGCGCAGGCACCAACCGCCATTACCCAACGTGGCTCTGCCATTTGGATATAAACCTGTTTTAATACCGGGGCCATTTTTTTTGCAATGGTACCCATAACCATTAAAACATCAGCCTGACGGGGAGAAAAGCTTAAGCGTTCAGCACCAAAACGACCTAAATCATAATGAGAACCCATGGTTGCCATAAACTCGATTCCACAACAAGAAGTTGCGAAAGGTAAAGGCCATAATGAATTTGAGCGGGCCAAACCAATCACTTTATCAATAGAAGTAGCAAAAAAGCCAGATCCTTCTATTCCTGGAGGCGCATCAACTATATTAATTTCACTCATGTTTATAAACAAAAAATGCTCATCCCTTTGCAGAATGAGCAACAAATTTACAATATTTTACAGGCAAACAAGCGAGCTTTACTCGATTTAGAACCTTTCTAAATAACTAAAACCCGATAGAGTTAGTGTAAGTGATACACATTCAGTTTTCAATTGGTATTTTTCGATTATCAGTTTATAAAACTAGTGGCATTAAAGCCAATTGTGAACTGTAAACTGAATTAGTTCCAGTCTAAAACTTTTTTCTTGATTACGTAGATGAAACCCAGCAATAATGTGCCCATGAAAATGAACATTTCAATCATTCCATCCATACGTAATGCACGGAAATTAACTGCCCATGGATACATAAAGATAACCTCCACATCGAAAAGTACAAATAAGATGGCTACTACAAAATATTTGATAGAGAAAGGCTGGCGGGCATTACCTACTGATTTTATACCCGCTTCAAAAGTTTCTAACTTATCACTCGTTTTGCGTTTTGGACCTAAAAAGTGGGTAGCAACCAATGTAGTTACTACGAAACCTAAAGCAACAATTACTTGAAATATAATTGGTAAAAAATCTATAGCCGAACTTTGCGCTTGCATAATTATTATTTTGTGATTGCAAAAGTAAAAGAAAAAGGCAGAGTAACCAAACTCTGCCTTTTCTAAATTATTTAACTTTTTAATTATTTGCCTTTACCTTTTGGAGCTGGAGCAGCTAATTCTTTTAACTTAGCTGCTGCAAAAGTTCCAGTAGGATATACAGCTACACTTTTATTAAAATATTCTTTAGCTTTTTCCTTGTCTTTGTAGTAATAATAACCACCAATAGTATCATAAGCTTCAGAAAGTTTCTTAGCGTTTGCTGTAGCTAATTCAGGTTTTTCAGTTATCTTTTTGATATACTCCTCATAAAACGGAAGCATCAAACCCTTAGGCTCTTTCTCATCATCCAACAAACTGTTAATACGAGCTCTTGTTAAATATGCGTCGTAAGTTTCAGGAGCTAGTTGTGTCACTTTAGCAATTGACGAATCAGCCCTTACTAAGATATCTTTTGAAGGATTTTGTTTAGCTGTTAATTTTGCAGCATAATCAAAATAATTTGCCATTGCATTATAATAATAGTTATATAAAGCTCCTTTTCCGTTAGGATTAGCTTTTATAGCTTTCTCATAAATCTCAGATGATTTAGCATATTTTTTAGCATCGTAAAAACTTTTAGCAACTTCAGCCAATGCATCGGCATTTGTAGAATCTTTTTCTACAGCTTTAGTGATATTAATTAATGCTAAACTATCTTGACCAGCTTTTAACTGAGCTTTACCTAAATATAAATAATCGAAAGCAAGGATTTTGTTAGGGTCTTTCTCTTTAGCGAAGAAATCATTCATGCTGGTAAGTGCAGCAGGATAGTTTTTATTCTCATAAGCAGCCCAACCTTTCATCCTGGATACGATAGCACTCTTAGGATCGTTAGCTGGTGCTTGTATAGTTGATGCTACCTGCTCCAAAGTTGGAAAATCCTTTGCGTAAAATAAGAATTGAGCATAACGCAACTGAGACTCCAAAGATTTATCTGTTAAGTCCATGTACTTTTTGTAATTCTCAATGGCTTTTTTTGCTTTTTCTTTATCTGTACCAAAACTACTCCATTGTAAATATAACTCACCTAACTCGCGGTAAGCCGGACCGTAGTTTGCATCAGCAGCAATTACATCCTGTAATTCTTTCTCGCCTTCAGGAAAAGCCCTTGATTCTTTGTACATTTTACCAATCTGCGTTTTAGCTCTTCTGTTGTTAGGATCAACATCACCAACACGCATATATGGACCCAATGCTTCAGAGTTTTTTTTCTGCAAAGCATAAGCATCGCCTTGTGCTAAGAAAACTTCAGCATCCTTATCTTTAGAATCTAACTCATCTGCTTTGGTAATATTTGCTAAAGCATTGGTAAAATCCGGTTTTGATACATCATCACTCGGTTTATCCTGTGCTAAATAGGCTTTACCGATATACAAATAAGTTTTGTAGTCTTTAGGTGCCAAAGCTACTGCCTTGTCAAAATTAGTCTTAGCAGAACTTGGGTTATTAGATAACATATCTGCCTCACCTAAACCGATTAAGTTTAAGTTGTTTTTCGGATCAGCAGTAACACCCTTGGTAAATACGGCCCTGGCAGAGTCGATATAACCGGTTTTTAGGTAAACCAAACCAAGATTGTAATAATTATTACCATCTGAAGCTTTTGAACTCACCAATGATTTAAGCATTGATGATGCTTTTTGATACTGCTCCGCGTCGATGGCTTTTTTCGCGTCATTTAAATCTTGAGCAAAAACTGCAGAACCCATCAACACTAAACCTACATTTAAGGTTATTGCTTTCTTTAAAATTTTCATCGGATATCCTGTTTTTTATTTAATAAAAATGAAGTGTCTCTTTAGATTTACTTCGTGGTTCAATTTATAATTTTTAATTTAATTTCCTTTGGTCAGGTTAATTTGCCTTGGCATTAATTTATGTGGGCCAAGTCCAGATTTAAGTACAATCAATTGTCCCCTCTGACTTCTTAACCATGTTGCAAATCCTGTGCCTAAACCATCTCTTCCTTCGCAATCTATAATATTTATATTTCTTAAGAAAGGATAAACGCCATTGATTAAGTTATCCTGAGTTGGTTTATAGAACTGATCGTCTCCTACTTTCCCTTTTATATTCTTTACACCCAACACTTTTATCTTTGAAAGAGATTCACTCACCCCTGTATCTTTGCCCGTGATCCAATTCACGCCTAAAATACCAATAAAATTTTTATCTTCTGCAATAAGTTTAATTACTTCTTTGCTAGAATTTTTTGAGTAAACACCTGTAGCTGGAAACTGGCCAATATGGGCCAACTCTTTAAAATACTGAAAGGTACTAGAATAGGCGTTATCAAAGACCAGTTTTTTATCTGATTTCTTCCCCTGTAAGATATCAATCACCTCTTTAACGTTAATTGTACTATCGATATTGCTTTGATTTGTAATTAAAGCGATGCCATCAATAGCGAAACGTGAAGAGTTAATTTTAATATTACGCTGATTATAATACTTTTCTTCTGCCTTGGTTAATAATCTTGGTAAAATAATTACCCTTACGCTATCATTCAAGAAAGCAGGTAATAATTCTTCTTCAGGTTTAACTGTCGCCTCAAATTTTGCATCCGGGTAGTCTAAACCAAAAATATTGATCTGATCCTGAACAATCGGTCCAACACTTTCATCAACCAATATTTTTAAGGTACCGCTTGTTCTGGTTTCTTTAACTGCATCCGTCTTGTTTTTACGCTTGCAGGATACGATTAATGCCAGTACACAAAATATTAAAAGGAAATTTTTCATTTAATTGATTAATCGCGCCTACCCAGGCTTAAAAGTCTTACAAAAGCATAAATAATTAAGAAGATACCAATTGCAATGCGGCCCCACTGCGGGATAGTGCTTAAACGAAGTGCAATAGGCTCATAAAATATGAATGCGAAACCCAATACCACATAAAAAACAAACATGATAAGGCCTAAAATGAGCAAAAACCGCTGTTTAGGCGATTTTTGCTTAAAAATATCAAAATTTAACATCTACTATTAGTTCAATGTAAAGTTAACGTTGATGTTGTATTTTACCCTTACCGGCTTACCATT